>Ga0265293_10000821_pt1 | contig 71486 bp, 58 predicted proteins | sample Munlanlewell138R_FD_192505 | JGI IMG/M metagenome (GOLD analysis project Ga0265293, IMG submission 192505) | Leachate microbial communities from a municipal landfill in Southern Ontario, Canada - Leachate well 138R | ecosystem: Engineered > Solid waste > Landfill > Unclassified | place: Canada... | reverse complement strand
TACGCCTCAAGGGCATTCTCTTTTAAGACCTTTTGAATTATCGCATAATTACTGATCGTCAACACCTTACTTTCGGAAAGACCTTTCACTTTATTTCCTGCTCCTTTAACTGAATGGTGATAATGCCGCATGGTATAATCCTATAGTTTTGCCTTCAAATTGGTTGGTTGTTTTATTAGTTCGAACTACATGCCCTTGAGGTGAGAATTGTTTTAGTTGTTTTTACAATTCTTTTACGCCTCAAGGGCATTCTCTTTTAAGACCTTTTGAATTATCGCATAATTACTGATCGTCAACACCTTACTTTCGGAAAGACCTTTCACTTTATTTCCTGCTCCTTTAACTGAATGGTGATAATGCCGCATGGTATAATCCTATAGTTTTGCCTTCAAATTGGTTGGTTGTTTTATTAGTTCGAACTACATGCCCTTGAGGTGAGAATTGTTTTAGTTGTTTTTACAATTCTTTTACGCCTCAAGGGCATTCTCTTTTCAAGAAATCTTGAATTAGATTAACTTCTCCGGAATTTCTCTCAATGTGCTTTTTAATAAAAAAACTGAATTTGAACAATGACAGCTTTCGATATTTAATTTATTTTTTGCCGGAAAAATTCTTACCACAAAGCACCTGACAGCAGGTACATCTCAAGTAAATGAATCAATTTAATAATTTGTTTCACTGATATTTATATATTTTTGTCATGAAGAAAAAGGCTAAAGGCAAATTTAGATTTTAACAAACCATTAACTTTTTTATTTCAACCGTTAACTTTTTTTCTTGACTTGCATTATATTTTTAATGCATCTTTGCAGCCTAATTGGTTGGTTGTTTTTATAAGTTCGAACTTGATGCCCTTGAGGTGTGATTTGTTTTAGTTGTTTTTACAAATTGCTTATACCTCAAGGGCATTCCTTTTTTATAGGTTTTTCACCTGCTGCCCGAAATACTTTCCTTACTTTTGCCCACATAAAAGTTTACGTTCATTTTTCACTTCTTGACAGAATTAATCTATGGCTGAAATTGGAAATTTAAAAAAAATTGCTTCTCAGGTAAGGCGCGACATCGTGCGCATGGTTCACAAACGACAATCCGGGCATCCGGGGGGATCTTTAGGATGCGCCGACTTTTTTACGGCACTATATTTTGATCAGATGCATTTGGACGCATCAGATTTTGATATGAATGGTATTGATGAAGACTTATTTTTTCTCTCTAATGGACATATTAGTCCGGTGTTCTACAGCATTTTAGCACGCAAAGGATATTTCCCCGTTGAGGAACTTAATACGTTTCGTGCTATAAATTCCCGCTTGCAAGGCCATCCTACCACACACGATAATTTACCCGGCATCAGGGTGGCGAGTGGTTCGTTGGGCCAGGGTTTGTCGGTTGCTATCGGCGCCGCGCTCTCCAAGAAGCTACGCAACGACAACAAGCTAGTATATGTATTGATGGGCGATGGCGAGCAGCAGGAAGGCCAGATTTGGGAAGCTGCGCTATATGCAGGAAGCCGTAAAGTCGATAACCTTATTGCAACGATTGACTATAACGGACAACAGATTGACGGCGCCGTAGATGATGTGATGCCTTTAGGCGATCTAGCAGCAAAATACCGCGCCTTTGGCTGGGAAGTGATTGAGTTTGATGGCAACGATATGCAAGCCGTTGTAAACACACTGGAACTGGCCAAAACCAATGTAGGGAAAGGCAAACCGCAACTGCTGCTGATGAAAACAGAAATGGGCATGGGCGTTGATTTTATGATGGGATCGCACAATTGGCACGGCATTGCACCAAACGATGAACAACTCGAAAAAGCCCTTTCGCAGCTTGAAGAAACATTAGGAGATTATTGATTTACAGCATATTGAACATGAAATATACGATACAAAACCATAAAGACACCAGATCAGGATTTGGCGACGGCCTACTCGAAATAGCTAAAGAAAACGAAAATATCGTTGGCCTCTGCGCCGATCTCACCGGCTCTTTAAAAATGAACGCCTTCGCTGATGCCTTTCCGGAACGGTTTTTCCAGACAGGCATTTCAGAAGCCAATATGATTGGTATGGCCGCCGGATTAACCATTGGCGGACTGATTCCTTTTACAGGAACTTTTGCCAACTTTTCTACTGGAAGAGTTTATGACCAGATCAGACAATCGGTTGCCTATTCTAACAAAAACGTGAAAATTTGCGCCTCGCATGCCGGTATTACGCTGGGAGAGGATGGTGCAACCCATCAGATTTTGGAAGATGTTGGCATGATGCGTATGCTTCCTGGAATGACCGTTATTGTGCCTTGCGACTACAACCAAACAAAAGCCGCCGTAAAAGCTATTGCAGCCCACCAAGGACCGGTTTATCTGCGGTTTGGGCGTCCGAAAGTTCCAAATTTTACGTCAGTAGACGCCCCTTTTGAGATCGGAAAAGCAATAAAATTAATTGAAGGAGCAGATGTCAGCATTATCGCTACCGGCCACTTGGTTTGGAAAGCACTGGAAGCTGCCGAGGCACTTGCCAAGGAAAACATACATGCAGAGGTAATCAATATCGCCACCATCAAACCGCTGGACGAAGAAGCTTTGATACAATCTGTGCGGAAAACAAAATGTGTTGTAACCGCCGAAGAACACCAGGCAAACGGTGGACTGGGAGATGCCGTAGCGCAAATGTTAGCCCAGAAAATGCCATTACCACTTGAAATGGTCGCAATCAAAGATGTTTTTGGCGAAAGTGGCACAGCCGAGGAACTGATGAAAAAATACGGATTAGACACGACAGACATTGTTAAAGCTGCAAAAAACGTACTGAAAAGGAAATAAACTACGATACACTGGAAGCGGGAAGTTGGAAGTTAGAAGTAGATTTGCTTCATGCTTTGAACTTCATACTTTAACTAAAAAATTTGCAGAAACTGAAAGTATTGCAATAATAGCACCTCGTATTTAACTAAAGATTGAGACCAATAAAAAATCACCGTATTCGGCAATCAATGAATAATAGAATTTATCTTGTAGGCTATATGGGCGCAGGTAAAAGTACTTGCGCCAAAAGGCTTTCAAATAAATTAAATTGGGATTTTAAAGACCTCGATCAGCTTTTTGAGTCGAAATACAAGATCGCTATAACCAATTTTTTTGAAAAATATGATGAATCCCTTTTCAGGCGACTGGAGAGGGATTTATTACAAGAAACTCACTCACTACAAAACACAATCATCGCTACAGGTGGAGGCACAGCCTGTTTTTACAACAATATGAGCTGGATGAACGAGAATGGTCATACTGTTTATCTACAGATGAGCCCGTCAGCATTGACAAATAGATTGATTCATGCCAAAAAAAAGCGACCACTTATAGCTAAAAAAAATCCCGAGGAAATGTATCTTTATGTGAAAAACCAGCTGCGACAGCGTGCCATTTTTTACAGCCAGGCAAAAATTATTATCGACGCTGAGTCTCTCAATTTAGATTTGTTAGTCGTGAAACTAAAAAAAGAGCTTCCCGATTCCAAAATTTAATTAAACACGTTTGTGCAACAACACCACATTTTCTACATGCTGCGTTTGTGGAAACATATCAACGGGCTGCACTGCTTTTACTTCGTAAAGGACTTCAAGTAGTTGTAAATCACGTGCCTGAGTGGCCGGGTTACAACTCACATAAACTATTTTATCTGCTTGTATAGCAAGGATTTGTGTTATTACTTTTGGATGCATTCCTGCCCTGGGCGGATCAGTTACGATAATATCCGGTTTGCCCTGCTCGGCCACAAAAGCCTCATCCAAGACTTTGGCCATATCGCCCGCAAAAAACTGTGCGTTACTAATATTATTGCGTTTTGCATTTTGTGCAGCATCTAAAACAGCTTGCTCAACATATTCAATTCCAACGACTTCCTTTACGAAACGGGCAAAATAAAGCGCGATTGTCCCGGCTCCGGTATAGAGGTCATAAACTTTCTCCTCGCCCGAAACAGCAGCCATTTCAAAAGCCGTTTTGTACAATACTTCGGCCTGACTGGCATTGGTTTGGTAAAATGAAACCGGCGCAATGCCAAATTTCAAGGCCGGAAAGCCTTCTACCGGGGATGCCATCTCTTCTATCAACTCCGCATCTCCGGCTACATGAATCAGCTCCAGGTCGTTAATGACATCATTTTTTTTGTCGTTCACCACATAAAACAAAGCAGTTATTTGTGAAAATTCTGCTTTTAAGGCCGGCAAAAGTTGTGTTATTACAATTTCATCTTCGGCAGAAACAACCAAAATAACCATCACCTCCCCTTTTTGGGTATTCCGAATTATCAGGTTTCGGAGCAGGCCTTCGTGGTTTCTTACGTCATAAAAGCTGAGTTTTTTATCTAATGCAAAGTCACGCACAAAAAGCCTGATCTCATTAGAGGGTTCAGCTTGTAAATGACAATGATCGATGTCTAAAATCCGGTCGAACATTCCCGGCAAATGAAAGCCCAGCCCACTCATTTCTTCCTCAGATTTTTCCGAAGAAGGCGCGCCATCAGTAAGCCATTTGCGGTTTGAAAAAGTGTATTCCAATTTATTGCGGTAATAATAAGGAGTCGGTGCAGCCAAAATCGGCCTGATTTCGGGATAATTCACTTTTGCTATTCTATCCAGGCTGTCTTTCACCTGTTTTTGCTTAAAAACAAGTTGCCATTTGTAATCGAGATGTTGCCATTTGCAGCCACCACAGGTTCCAAAGTGCTTGCATTCAGGCACTACACGATAGTCAGAATATTTATGAAAATGCTTGATAAAACCTTCAAAATAATTCCTTTTCTTCTTTATCACTTCAAGATCAACAATATCTCCCGGTGCTGCAAAAGGCACAAAAACTACCAGTTCTTCAGGCTTTGCAACGGCTTTGCCTTCGGAACCGGCATCAATAATTTCGACTTTCTCGAAAAACTTAGGACTACGTCTGGATTTCATATCAGGGATTGAGTTTTTTCAAATTTTATAGCAAAAACTGCATTTAATGCTGCAAAATTAACATTTAGCCCATGATAAAGGCCTTATCGGTAGAATATCTGCTACCATTTGTTTAATTTTACAGCAAACAAAATAATTTAGTCATGAAACAGACAATTATAGTGCTGCTTTCGTTTTTAATCATGCCTATTTCATTCAGTCAAGTAATTGAAAATGTTGATATTAGCGATGAAAAAGATGGTACTTACGAAACACGGCTCAACAATTTCGAGATACGCGGCACCGTGGTAAAAAAACAGAAAACAGGAAACTGGACATCTACTTTTCAAAGCGGCATGCTTTACGAATTAGCGCAGTATAAGGTAGACAAACGTGAAGGTATTTACCTTTTATTTGACCGTTCGGGCTACTTAAATAAGCAAGCCAATTACACGGACGGTAAATTAGAAGGCGAATTAACCGAGTGGAAACCAGGAGGAAGGATGATGCTGTTGGAGAATTACATCAATGGAGAACTCGACGGACAAAGAAAAGTTTTTTACGAAAGAGGACAGCTACAGGAAGAATCGGTTTACAAGGCGGGTTTACGAGAAGGGAAAACCAATTGGTACGATGAAGACTCCAAGCTTATTGCCACCTACAACTACAAAGACGGCCTATTTGAAGGCGTGCAGCAAACTTATTTTCCCAACGGAAATGTAAAATCGAGCCGCAGCTACAGCATGAACAAGCTGCACGGGCCGGCAAAAGACTACCGTGAAGACGGTACGATTTTTAAACAAGCCAACTATGTTGACAATATACTCGAAGGCGAATGGCGTGAATTTGACGAAAACGGAAAATAAAAATAAATGTTATGAAAGTTGTTAACCCTTACAATCAACTTCCTGCACATCATTGCTTTGGATGCTCAAATAAAAACCCCTTTGGCCTGGCTTTAGAATTTGAACTGCAAGGTGATACGTTAATTTGTGTATGGAATCCAACCAAAAATTATCAAGGATTTGAAGGCATGCTTCACGGCGGAATCATCAGCACGATACTGGATGAAGCAGGCGCCTGGGCCATTCAGATATTAGCTGAAACTGCAGGCCTTACGAGTGAACTTCGGGTGAAATATTTAAGGCCTGTCCGCTTTGCCAATGGTGCAATCACCGTAAAAGCAAGCTTGAAAGGGAGAAAAGACAGACTGACAACTGTTTATGTAGCCTTGCTGGATGGAAACGATACACTTTGTGCCGAAGCGCATATCGACTATTTCGTGTTTCCGGAAAATATAGCCAAAGCAAAATTCCGCTACCCGGGAATTGAAGCTTTTATAAAATAGCCACAAAAAAAGATCCGATCGTGGGGAAAACAACCGGATCTAATAATCAACCAAAACCAAATAACAATCGAATTCCGTTGTGATTGTATCTGATAAAAACCTGTCTATCTATTTTCAAACTGTGTGCCATGTTTTGTATAGCACTTTAATTCAACTACTTGTAAAATTTCCGTTGTTAATGAAATGTTAATAGCTTCTGTCGATATGTTTAATGTATTGATTATAAGACAATTAAATTTAAAGCATGCTTGTTTTACAAAAACGTAAGCTATCCGAAAAGCGATACGCTATCCGATTTCGGATAAGAAAGGAAAGGTTTTTGTCCTTAGGCAAGTGTTTAAAGGCTCTATAAAAAAGTATAACGGGATTTTGTCTATTAGGAAAACTATCACTTCTTATAAATGAACCCAATTCTTGATAATGTTTCACCAATGGTGCGTTAACATTTATGTATATCATCATCAAATAAATTGTATTGAAGTTCTTTGATAGGTTGATTTACCTTAGACATGGTAATTAGATTGCGAATAGGGGTTTTATCGAAAGCGGAAACACTTAAAATCTGTATTATTTCATAGATTGAATAATCAGTAGCAAGATAGTCGCACCCTGACTGGCAGCAGCTCGTTCCCTTCTACGAAGCCCCAACAGTTAACGCGGCTTCGTGGAATTATCGGGTAGTTTTGTCCTTAAAAGATGAGACTACTTACGAAAACCGTCTGCACCTGCCAATTCTGCCTCACATCTTCGGACGATGAAATGTAAAGCAAATCGTGAATGCAGACTTTTGAACGTCCCCTCAGGACTTCAAAAGATCGAATATAGAAACGAAAATCTTGCTTTGTTTACTTCACCAACATTTTCATATTTACTTTCACCATTACGATTTAGGAGGTCAAAACCTTTGAACAACACGTGATCGTTGACTTTTACTAGCTTTTTGTCAAGAAAAAGCGAAATAATATCTTCAATCCAAACCTGCTAATTTTTACTATCAGCGACAATTCCATTTTACGAACAAAAACTGTTAGCAGACTGATTATCTGATAATGGGTCAGGATATCTGAGTTTAATGCATTTTTAAAATGACAAGAAGCAAGTTCGCACCGACATTGAAAAAACAAAAACAATCGGATTTATTCTATGACTTCTGCGTACAAATCAAAAAAGTCAGCCTCAGTAATTTTTGCAGCATAAAAATTGCCAATCATCAACTCCGAAGTTCTATTGACCTCAATCAATACTTCATTGTCAACCTCAGGAGAATCATATTGGGTGCGGCCTACATAAAAACCATTTTCAAGCCTGTCAACCAATACTTTCATTGTTTTCCCTACTTTTTTTGCATTGATTTCAAGCGAAATCGACTGCTGAATTTCCATCAAACGCTCCATCCGTTCCTGCTTCACCGCTTCAGAAATGAGATCACCAAGCTCAAAAGCGGAAGTATCTTCTTCGGCGGAATAGGTAAAAACGCCGAGCCGCTCGAATTTCATTTCTCTCACAAAATCGCACAGCTCCTCAAACATCTCATCTGTTTCGCCCGGATAGCCAACAATAAAAGCTGTTCTAAAAGCCAAATCCGGAATTTCATCTCGTAGCGAACGTACTAAATCGCGTGTTTTACCACCATCAAGCCCCCGTTTCATACTTTTAAGCAACTGATCATTAATATGTTGCAAAGGCATATCGATATAGTTACACACTTTTGGATTATTCACCATCAGGCTGATCAGGTCTTTGGGAAAACCCGCCGGATAGGTATATTGAATTCTGATCCATTCAATACCTTCAATTTGGCTTAAAGCTTCAATCAAGGTTGTAATTTCACGTTTCCCGGTAAGGTCAATACCATAATAAGTTAAGTCCTGAGCTATCAGTATTAATTCTTTAACTCCTTTATTTGCTAGCAATTGAGCTTCTTTCAGCAAGACTTCTTGTGGCACCGAAATATGTTTTCCACGGATAAGCGGGATGGCACAAAACGAGCAGGAGCGGTCGCAGCCTTCCGAGATTTTCAGGTAGGCGTAATGTGCCGGAGTAGAAAGTGATCGCTGGTAATAGGCGGGGATTTTTTCGGTTTTGCGTTGGAGAATAGCCGATGCCACCTCATCAATTTGGTCAACACCAAAAAAAGCATCCACTTCATGAATTTCGTCCTGCAAGGATTTTTTATACCGCTGCGAAAGGCAGCCCATCACAAAAAGCTGTTTTACCTGTCCCCTTTTCCTTGCTTCTGCAAAAGCTAAAATCATATCAATAGACTCCTCCTTTGCATCGCCAATAAAACCACAGGTATTTATGACAACAATTTCTGATTGCTTTTCGCTGTCGTGCGTCAGCTGGAAAGTATCTGTCGGGATAAGTGCTGCCAGGTGTTCTGAGTCCACTTTATTTTTGGAGCAGCCCAGCGTTACAATATTTATACTTTCCTTTTTCAAGTAGAGCTAGTTGAAAAGGCTTTCAACAAAGGCTGCTCGATTAAAAACTTGTAAGTCTTCCATGCGTTCGCCAATGCCAATGTATTTCACCGGGATTTTAAACTGATCAGAAATCCCGATCACCACACCGCCTTTAGCTGTGCCGTCGAGTTTGGTAAGTGCCAGGGCATTCACTTCGGTGGAGGCGGTAAATTGTTTGGCCTGCTCAATAGCATTTTGACCGGTTGAAGCATCGAGTACCAATAAAATTTCGTGCGGTGCATCAGGAACAACCTTTTGCATCACCATTTTTATTTTGGTGAGCTCCTTCATCAAATTAACTTTGTTGTGCAAGCGGCCGGCAGTGTCAATTATCACCACATCAGCCTGTTGGCTCACTGCAGAAGCTACGGTATCATAAGCTACCGAAGCCGGATCGGCTCCCATGCCTTGCGAAATTACAGGAACATCAACACGTTGTCCCCAAATTTTTAGCTGATCAACAGCGGCAGCACGGAAGGTATCGGCGGCACCCAAAATAACTTTTTTACCTTCTTTTTTAAAATTGTAGGCCAGCTTACCAATGGTGGTAGTTTTGCCCACGCCATTCACGCCGACCACCATAATAACATAAGGTTTTTTGGTTTCAGGTAAAGCAAAATCCGTCTGATCGCTGGAATTGTTCTCCTGAAGCAGCGCGACAATTTCTTCTTTCAAGATACGGTTTAGTTCGCTTGTTCCCAAATATTTATCTTTAGAGACCCGGGCTTCAATCCGTTCGATGATTTTGAGTGTAGTATGTACACCCACATCAGAAGTTACCAAAATCTCTTCGAGATTATCGAGTACCTCATCATCTACCTTCGATTTCCCAACGATAGCTTTTGAGAGTTTTCCAAAAACATTTTCGCGTGTTTTTTCAAGCCCTTTATCAAGATCTTGTTTTTTTTCTTTGGAGAAAAAGGAGAATAGTCCCATGCGCATTATTTTATACGAAAAAAGCTCTTCCAATAAAAAATCGGAAAAGCTCCATTCATCGTTAAAATGGTATCATTATCTTTTGCTCAGAAATTCCTGAACCTTTTCATTAGGAACCGTAGTTTCCGAAAAGGCATAAGCACCTGATTTAGGTGATTTGGTCATTCTAATAACTTTCGCGTATTCTTTTCCGCTGGAAGACTGAAGGGTCGCAACTACTTTCTTTGCCATAACTCAAATTATTTAATTTCTTTATGCACCGTCATCTTTTTGAGAATCGGGTTATACTTTTTTATTTCCAAACGCTCAGGCGTATTCTTCTTATTCTTTGTAGAGATATACCTTGACGTACCAGGCATTCCGCTGGTTTTGTGCTCAGTGCATTCTAAAATTACCTGCACTCTAGCGTCTTTACTTTTCTTGGCCATGTTTCTTTTCTTTCAAAATTTCGGACGGCAAAAGTATCCATTTTCTTTCTATTATCCTATTATTTCTCTCTTTTTCTTTAAAGATTGAAAATCGTTTTCATATAAGGCGTAATTCCTGTGAAGAAAAATTCAACAGCCAACACCATTACAATTAGTCCCATTAACTTCATCAGGACTTTATTTCCGGTATCACCCAGCACTTTCATTATGGAGTTGCCACTCAATAAAATTATCAGAATTATCAGGCAAACTGCAAAAATTGAGGCAATAAGAACAGACCTCTCGACAACAGTCGTGCTTTGATCCATTAAAATGATAGCGTTAGTAATTGAGCCCGGGCCGGCAATCATCGGAATTCCCAAAGGGGTGATTGACACATCATTTTCATAGGATTTCACCTCTTCCGGCGTCAATCTTATCCTACTCAGGCGTGCGTTGAGCATCTCATAACCCAGTATAAAGAACAAAACACCACCCACAACTTTTAGTCCGGCGACCGAAATACCAAAGAAGTTAAACAGCATTTGACCCCCAAAAGCAAAAGCTATGAGGGTGAAAAATGCTGTTATCAATGATTTTATCGCTGTCCGCTGCCTGCCTTTTTTATCTAGTTCGCTGGTCATCGTTAAAAAGACCGGCAAGATTCCCAAAGGGTTCATCAGCGTAATGAAAGACGTCATATACAGCAAGAGCAGCGTAAAATAATTGGCTGTTTCCACTTTATCAATCCTTGTTAATCACTTTGTACACCTGTTTCAATACCAGCTGCTCACGCTCAATGGCTGCTGCCATAATTTTTTCGCCAGCCTCAACTTTTTTCTTGGCAAACGCTTTATCATCAATACCGGCAGCATTAATTTGCACATTGAGATAGGAGCCCATCACGGCTGCCCGGGCACAAACTGCACCTACGCCGGCATCTGAAACAGAATTTGGATTTCCTTCTTTAGCCATGGCTTCAATCAGGTCCATTGACTGCAGACTCACTTCCATCACCTTAAAAGGTATCTCGATGGCATATTTTGAAGCATCTTCTATAGCTTGTTTTCTGACTGCTTTGTCAGCTTCCGTTTTCTTGGGCAAGCCAAAAGCGTCTATGATTTTATTGTAGGCGCGGGTATCTTCATCAACTAAATAAAGTAATCTGTCTTTGATTATTTGCCCCTTTTCGGCCCACTCAGAGAAAAACTCCCAACGCTCGTCCCAGCCACGCTTATGTGCTGAGAGGTTGGCCACCATTGTTCCCAATGAGGCACCCAAAGCACCGAGATAAGCTGAAACGGATCCACCACCTGGAGTAGGCGTTTCAGAAGCTGTTTCATTGGCAAAACCCGTGGCAGTCATTTTTACAAGCAACCTCTGCTTATCGGCAGCTGCCATTTTGTACTCAATGATTTTTTCTTCCGGAACAAAAGGCTTCAGCTCATCTAATCCCATCGACTTGATGGCAATTTTTATCAGCTCAGCATCATCAACGCCAAGCGAACGTTGCTGTTTGGTCAGGAAATATTTTCCGGCATCAATCATGGCTTTTAGTGGAATAAGCCCAACCAATTCGGAGCCTGTAACGCGAATGCCACGTGCATCAGCCTTGCGGCACACCTCGTCAAAAGCGATATGAACAGGCGTTATGCTGACATTGGTGAGGTTCATAGAAATTTGTGCCACGCCATATTCTTCGATAAACCAGCCAATGGCTTTCACGGCTTTTAAGCTGCCAGGGATATGAACGGGACTGCCATTTTCATCTTTTACAATTTTTCCGGTGATGGGGTTTCCTTCCCGTTTAACGCGACCACGCTCACGCACATCAAAGGCAATGGAATTGGCTCTTCTGGTGGATGTTGTGTTGAGGTTTACGTTAAAAGCGACTAAAAAATCGCGGGCACCAACAGCGGTAGCTCCAGCTTTGGCATTTAATTTTGCAGGTCCAAAATCCGGTTTCCATTCCGGTTTGCTAAACTTCTCGGCAAGACCTTCATATTCGCCAGCGCGACAGTTTGCCAGGTTACGGCGCTCTGGTTTTAAAGCTGCATTTTCGTAACAATAGACCGATACATCTAACTCATTACCAATTCTTTCAGCAAGTTTCCGGGCATATTCTACGGTTTCTTCCATAGTGATATTCGCCACCGGAATCAAAGGACAAACGTCTGTAGCACCCATGCGCGGATGTTCGCCTTTGTGCTTACGCATATCAATGATTTCCGAGGCTTTTTTCACGGCTAAAAAGGCAGCTTCAATCACCTCGTCGGGCGTGCCAACCATCGTTACAACCGTTCTGTTGGTAGCAACTCCCGGATCAACATCGAGCAGGCTAACACCTTCAACCGATTCAATTTGATCAGTGATTTGTTTTATGATTTGCATATCCACGCCCTCGCTGAAATTTGGTACGCATTCGATAAGTTTTTTCATATTTCCAAATTTTTATAATTATTGATTTTTCAATCCTATTTTACTGTTTAGCAAGAAAACTCCTTATTTCTATGGCTTTGATAAGAAAAGGTCGAAGACAAGGCTTTCTTTCAAAGACCGTTCAAATTTTTTACTGCAATTTACCTTTGATGATCATCTGATTCACCTTATTAACACCATAATAATAGGGCATATAAGCCAGGCTATCCATAGGGTTGGTAATAAGTAGATTTGCCAGTTTGCCTATGGTAATGCTTCCGGCTATGTCACTGATTCCCATTGCGTAGGCACTATTTAAAGTGCAGGCATTCAATCCTTCTTCGGGTGTGAGACGGTATAAAATACTTGCCATGGAAAGGATGAGTTGCATATTGCCCGAAGGTGATGAGCCGGGATTAAAGTCGGAGGCCATCGCCACGGGCAAGCCGGCGTTAATCATTTTTCGCGCGGGTGCATACACCATATTTAAGAAAAATGCTGCTCCCGGCAAAATGGTCGGCATGGTATCTGAATTCAGCAAAGCTTCAATTTCTGCATCGCCAGTAAATTCAAGATGATCAACCGATATCGCATTATATTTCACACCCACCTGAATTCCACCTGAATAATCTAACTCATTGGCATGAATTTTTGGTTGCAGGCCGTATTTCATGCCGGCATTTAAGATGCGATCGGTATCTTCAACCGTGAAAAATCCTTTGTCGCAGAACACATCAATATAATCAGCAAGGTCTTCGGCGGCTACCATCGGAATCATTTCGTTGATGACCAAATCCACATAGTCCGATTGCCTGCCACGGTATTCCATAGGAACGGCATGCGCACCCAAAAAAGAGGATTTAATCTCCAATGGCGAATTGGCTTTCAGTCTTTTAATTACGCGAAGCATCTTCAACTCGGATTCGGTGGTGAGGCCGTAGCCACTCTTAATTTCCACCGCACCGGTTCCCATTTTAGTAATTTCATCCAGGCGTTCCAGGGCGCTTTGGTAAAGTTCATCTTCAGAAACTTCCTGCATACGTCTGGCCGAGTTCAAGATTCCTCCTCCCCTTTTAGCAATTTCCTCGTAGCTGAGGCCCTTAATTTTGTCGATATATTCGATTTCGCGCGAGGCGGGATAAACAAGGTGTGTATGGCTGTCGCAAAAGGCCGGCATCACAAGTTTTCCGGCAGCGTCAATTTGATCTTTGGCAGGAATGCGGGCCTTTAACGCAGAGAAGCGTTCTGCTGTCATTTTGCCATAGTCAGTAATTTTGTCACCTTCTATTAAGAGAAATGCTTCCCGAATAGTTTGCACTTCCGACATTTCTTTTCCACGCAGAAGGAGTCGACCATCTTCCTCAATACCAATAAGTTCCTTAATTGAATGCAGCAATAACATAAGCCTTGATTTTTTTGATTTAAACTGCACAAAAGTAGTGCTTTCGCAGCAGTTAACAAGGCATTTAAGGCTATAAATTGTTTGCAACGAATAGGAATGTGGGAAAGACTGCCTGCCAATTTTAAGTACTAACGGCTTTTGTTTGTTTGGGTAATTCTTTGATAAGGAGTTTTAAAAGCCGTGCTTTCTCTGTGTCTTCAAGGCATTCAGTGATGCGGGTTTTAAATTTCCAGCAAGTCATTTGGCGCTTATCGAAAACCCGGCTGATTTCATAAGATGACACATCCGGCTGTTTGCAGACCATTTCGGCCAGTCTGACAGCTTCTGTCAAAGGAATTTTACAGCGATGAAAAATGGTATGTGAAGTTGCTGATTCCTCAGATTTACATTTGGTACACCGGCGTGAAAAGGGCTTTTTTCCATGGCAAAAACGATCATGCCCACACTTGCGACAAACGTAGCCATCACGCCATTTATAGGCAGCAAGTGCCTCCAGGATGCGGCTTTCAGTAGCTAAATTTTCATTTGGTAGCGGCAAAGCTTCAGCAATTTTTTGGGTCATCTTAAACTTTTATCTTTCAAGAATATTTGTGATTTTATTAATTTTCTTCCGGTCTGAGAAACAAGAAACAGACCGAATTTATTTTTTTGGAACAGTCTTTGAAAGCAAATGTACAAAAAATTAGTGATGTTTAAGCGATTTAAAACAAAATTGTATATTTTTGCACAGAATTTAAAATCACATTAACCCCAAATTGAATATGATTAAAAAATCTATAGTCTTACTGGCAAGCGTTTTCATGCTGGCAACGGCTTGCAACAGTACTACCGGAAAGCAAACCAACGACGGCGAAACGCTCAACATGGAAAAATCCGGCCTTAATTCTGAAGAAAATACTGCTGGTAAACCCATCCATCTCACCTACGAAACTTTTGTAGAAAAAGTGTGGAACTTTGAAGAAAACCCACAAAACTGGGTTTACGAAGGTGAGCTTCCGGCCGTTATTGACTTCTACGCCGATTGGTGTGCGCCTTGTCGCAAAATAGCACCCATCATGGAAAAGTTAGCCAAAGAATACGAAGGCAAACTCATTATCTATAAGATTGACGTGGACAACCAGCAAAAGCTTGCGGCTGTGTTTCAGGTTCAGAGTATTCCATCGGTATTGTTTACACCTGTTGACGGACAGCCGATGATGCAAGCTGGCGCATTGACCGAAGAAATGTATCGTCAAATTATTGATGAGCAGTTAATTAAACAAAGCACGAATCCAACAAAATAATAAAAATGGAACATTTAACTAAAGAGACTTTTCTGGAAAAAGTTTTTAATTACGAAGAAAATAAAGATTGGAAATTTGAAGGCGAGCTGCCTTGTCTGATCGATTTTTACGCCGATTGGTGTCAGCCTTGCAAAATGGTTGCTCCTATTCTGGAAGAACTTTCAAAGGAATATGAAGGCAAAATCAATATCTATAAAATTGATACTGAGGCCGAAACAGAATTAGCAGGTGCTTTTGGCATCAAAAGCATTCCATCACTTTTGTTTTGCCCCAGCGACGGCCAGCCACAAATGGCTATGGGCGCACTGCCAAAAGATTCGATGAAAAAAGCCATCGAAGATGTGTTGCTGAAAAAATAATTCAGAGAAAAAAAGTAAAACCCGTTGTTGGAGAAATCCGACAACGGTTTTTTTATGGCATTTTTTACCAAATCAGTCTTCTATTTTCTATTTTTGCAGATGCAAAATTCTCAATTAACAGTTTTCTCAACGGCCTACTTCCCGCCTGTCAGCTATTTAAGTCAGTGTTTAAAAGAAGGCCGATTTTTGATTGAGACACAGGAAACATATCCCAAACAAACTTATCGAAACCGCTGTGTTATCACCACAGCCAATGGCTTACAAAGCCTGACAGTTCCGGTACGCAAACCTTTTGGCAACCAAACGCGTACTGCTGAAATTAAAATTAGTGAGGCGGATCCCTGGCAGCGGCTGCACAAGAGGGCACTGGAAACAGCTTACAAAGCTTCCCCTTTTTACGACTTTTATATTGACGATCTGTTGCCGGTTTTTAATCAGCAATACGAAACGCTTATGACATTAAATGACCGTGCTTTTAAACTGATTTTAAAGCTGTTGAAAATAGATTTAAGTTATACATATACTACACAGTATGCGCAATCATCAGCATTTGAGGCAGACTACAGAAACACTTTTAGTCCGAAAAGTCCTTTTCAGAAGGACGTTTTTCCAGAATATTACCAGGTTTACGCCCATAAATATCCGTTTCAGGCTGATTTAAGTATATTAGATTTATTATTTAATGAAGGGCCGCAGGGTATAATTTATCTAAAAAACTTAGCCAATTTTAATCCGGATAAGCAATCCTGACGTGGTAAATATTCATCAGTTTCTTTTTCAAAATCTTTTTCACGGTACTAATTTCTTTCAGTGTGATATTGGCATTCACAAACTGGTTGTTATCCATTTGCTTTTTGATGATGTTTTCGATCAGGTCGTTAATCTTCTGCTCGGTAGGACTTTTCATGCTACGTGAGGCAGCTTCCACCGAATCCGCCATCATCACCACGGCAGTTTCTTTAGAAAATGGGATAGGGCCGTGATAGCTAAAATCGCGTTCGTCCAGCGAGAGGCCGGGATGCGCTTTCTGTTCCATGAAATAAAAATATTCTACCCTACGATTTCCGTGATGTGTGCGGATAAAATCAATGATTTGTTCTGGCAGCTTGGCTTTCCGGGCTTTTTCTATGCCTTTGGTTACGTGTTCCACGATAATTCTGGCACTTTCAGAAGCCGAAATATCGTCATGCGGATTGTATCCACCCATCTGGTTTTCAACAAAATAAACCGGATTATCCATTTTTCCAATATCATGATACAGCGCGCCGGTGCGTGCCAGCAAAGTGTTTCCACCAATTTCAAACAAAGCTTCTTCCGACAGATTGGCCACCTGCATCGAATGCTGAAAAGTGCCGGGAGCTTTCTGCGCCAGCTCACGCAAAAGCGGTGTATTGGTATTGCTCAGCTCCAACAGTGTGAGATCAGTAATTGACCCAAATGCCCATTCCAAAAAGAAAATTAAGGGAAGACCAAGCATGGTAAAAAGCGCATTGAGGGCATAAGCACCCATAGTAATCCAGTTAAAATTACTTAGTCCGCCTTCCTGGATCAAGTTGAAACCCAGGTAAACAATGACATATCCTAAGAAAATATAAATCGAAGTCTGAAAGAAATAAATGCGCCGGTTATGCTTTTCAAGTCCAAAAAGCACAACAAACCCAATGACCAGCTGCGAAAACATAAAAAAGTAAGGGTTTGGAACAACCAATCCCAAAAGCGTGATCGTTAGTAGGTAGACCATCATCGTGATGCGCGTGTCAAAAAACGTAATCAAGATAATCGGTAGCAGGCCAAAAGGCATTAAAATAATCAGCTGGGGATTATAGGTAATCAAATAAAAAGAAGGAATCAAAATCATTAAAATCAACATTAACAGAAAGTTAATATTGCGTAACTCATCGTAAACATCTTTTCTGATTATTTTTAAAAAGAAAAATAAAGCCAGAAAAATAGCCAATATCAATACGGCCTGGCCAGCTATCAGGGCATTTTGCTCAGACTTTGTACCCACCCGCTGCTCATAGGCTATTCGCAAGGAGTTTATTTCGTTAAACTTCTCGTTATCAACGAGTTCTCCTGCCGAAATAATTAATTCTCCTTCCTGCACCATGCCGTAAGTTGGAGAGATTTGTGCCAACGCTACATCGTTTTCAGCGGTGGTCATCCGTTCGTCGTAACTCAAATTTTGCACAAAACCATTGGCCAGAATTTCTGAAAACAGCTTTTTGTCGATCCCTTTGAGGGTATCGATTATGCTTTGTGCCTTATCGTAGGCGGATTTCACCGTGTAAACATCGCCAAATTTCGCACGGTAAACAACTTTATTTTTAATAACATCTATGTTGTCACTAGACTTCAAATTCTCAAATGTCGGATGATAAGTCACTACACCCCGGTTTTGAATGCTGTCGTAAATACTTAACAAAACGGACAGTTGCTGCTGCTTTGACAAGCCTTTAACTGTGTCGGCTGGTTTGGCCTGATTAAAAAATGTTTGCAGTCTTTGTCTGCCTGCGTCAGTCTTCTCTTGATCCAAAACGAAATATGGATAAATTTTTTCAAGAACAGCCTGACGCTCAAGTCGAATAGCTTCATCCGATTTGAATATAGCAAAATCAAAAGGCGCAAAAAGTGGTTCTTGCTGCCAAGGTTTTCCTTTGCTGTACTCATATTGAAATTTCACCTCACGCGGCATCAGCCAAATCACAATCAGGGCTGCAAATGCGAACAAAGTTATTTTGAACAGCTCATAATAATGTTGTTGCAGGAAGCTAAAAAACTTATTATTCATAGGAATTGAAATTATCGCCTGTTATTTAAAACGGTAATCTATTGCGAAAGTAAAACATTTTCACCGAAATGTATGATGCACTTCATATTCGATGATTTTATTCTGGGTTCGACAGTCTTACACAAGCTTCAATTGGCTATTTTTGTGGCAAAACAAAAAATATCGGCATGGCATTTTATGGAATAAGTATTTTGGCAGTGATTCCCGTTCGGGCAACGCCTTCAGATAAAGCAGAAATGGTAACCCAGCTTTTGTTTGGTGAAACCTATAAGATACTGGAAAAGAAAAAGAAATGGCATTTGATTCAAGGAGATTATGACGGTTATGAAGGCTGGATTGATGCCGCGCAAAGCATAATTATTAGCGAAAGCGCATGGGCCGGCTACACTAAAACTCCGCACTATTATCTGTCAAAACCGGTAAAAGAGATTAAGTTCAACGAAAACACCAAATTAATCGTTGGTTTTGGCAGTGTTTTCTGTCAGGAAATAAACACTATTTTTCCTACAATGGGATTAGATTTCCCTGATGATGACTTAATTGAGTTTCCAAGCGGTTTTGACGCGGACAAAATGACAGTCTTTGCCAAAATGTTGTTGGGTAGCACCTATATGTGGGGCGGCAAATCTGTGTTCGGCCTCGATTGCTCCGGATTCACCCAATTATGCGCTAAATTAGCTGGATATCAACTGCTCAGAGATGCCAGCCTGCAAGCCACACAAGGGAAAATTATAGATTTTCTTGAAGAAACAAAAGCAGGAGACTTGGCCTTTTTCGATAACGAAGAAAGTAATATCACCCATGTTGGAATTATGCTTGGCGAACAAAAAATTATTCATGCCTCCGGCAAAGTTCGAATAGACATCATCGACCACCAAGGTATTTATAATACTGATATTCAAAAATATACACACAAATTACGTTTCTTCAGACGTTTGCAATAAATTAGATCTTCCTTGATTATTTCTCGCTATACCGCAAGTCTGATTCTGGTTTATTACCTAATCAAAAGCCGGTTTTTGAAGTTGAAAGCTATTATTTAGAAAGCTTTCTAAATCGCTTTAGTATCACCATTTGGCATGTTTTATGATAAGGAAGCGGTAGAAAAATTAATTTAATACATACAATTATGGTCTTACCAACTCCTTTAAAACATGTTGAAACAGCCGCTGAGCTGTCGAAAGTAACCAATGAAAGCGAAAACGTAATGGTTTGCTGCGGTCGTATGGGCCCGATGTGCATTCCGGTTTATGGCGTGATGGAAGAACTCCAGGAAGAATATGCGCATGTTGATTTCCGCGATATGGCATTTGATTCTCCGGAAGCACATGCTATCCGTAACTTACCCGAGTGCAGCAGCTTTATGGGTCTGCCTTTTACAGTTTATTACAAAAACGGAAAAGTTGTTGCCGCTACCAGCAGCATCCAAAACAGGGATCAAATCACGGCTATTTTAGATAAAGAATTTGGAACCAAATAATTCCCAAATCACAAGCAAAACCACAGAAACCCGGATTTTAGATCTATTTAAAGTTCGGGTTTCAATTTCAAAATAAACCATATGGAAACGAATCATTATAACAGCATTATTATCGGCGCAGGCCCTGCAGGGCTTACAGCAGGAATTTATCTTTCGCGTGCAAAGGCCAAAACTTTAATCGTTGACTCGGGTGTTGCCGGCGGTCAGATGATTTTATCACACGAGATAGCGAATTACCCAGGTGTTGAGGGAGTTTCAGGCTATGAGCTTAGCAACATCATGCGTAAACAAGCAAAGAGTTTCGGCTGCGATATCCTATCAGGAATTGCTATCACGAGCATCGATTTTGAGTCAGAAACAAAGAAAATAGGCCTGTCCAACGGCAAATCTTTCACTGCCGACACCATTATCCTTTCAACCGGTGGGCGTTCCAGAACTATTGGCGTTCCGGGAGAAGCCGACTTCAAAGGACGTGGCATCAGCTATTGCGCTACCTGTGATGGCGATTTTTTTCAGGACAAAGAAATTGCGGTTGTGGGAGGAGGAAACACGGCCCTTGAGGAAGCCGTTTCGCTGACAAAATATGCTTCCAAGGTGACGCTGATTCATCAGTTTGATCATTTTCAGGCTTTTCAACATGCTCAGGATGAAGTTTTTGAACACGAAAAAATTGAAGTTAAACTCAGCAGTCGTGTGCTTTCATTCAATGGCATTGAAAAACTAAACTCAATTACCGTTGAAAACTTGAATTCGCACGAGCAGTACGATATTGCCCTCGATGGCGTTTTCGTGTTTATCGGCTACGAAGCCAATACCGACTTTCTGCAAGGAAAGTGTATCGCCTTGAACGAACGCAACGAAATTATCACCGATGCCATGCTTCAAACCAATGTAGAAGGCGTTTTTGCTGCCGGCGATGCGCTGGCAAAACGTTTCAGGCAAATTACCACAGCCGTTTCTGACGGCACAATTGCTGCGCTCAACGCGATGGAATACATCAATAAGAAAAAGTCGAAAACCGGTGCGACGATTAGCATATAACTTATCTGAACCCTTTCTAAATAACTCAAAACAGGAAAGTATTCAGCAAAATGTTTAATTTTGTCGCGTAATAATTCTTCGGGGCAGGGTGAAATTCCCGATCGGCGGTAAAGTCCGCGAATCTTGCGAAAGCGGGATTGAAACGTTGCAATTACGTTACCGACAGTTATAGTCTGGATGGGAGAAGAATAATAAATGCTGAATTGTGCTTAAACTTGTGCGCATATGCGCCTGTTTTTGTGTGATGTATTTATAATGCATAGCGTTTGTTAAAATACCAAGCCTCGTAGTATTATGCGAGGTTTTTTCATTTTTAACACACTCATTATGAAAGTATTACATCTAGTATTTTTTATTCTTCTGGGAATAAGTCCAGCATTGGCACAGCAAAAAATAGCAGGTTATGTAGTTCATGAAAACACCGGCGAAGTTTTACCTTTTGTAAACGTCAGCCTGAGCCACAAATCTGCTGGTGTAAGCACAGATTTTAACGGCTACTTTATATTGGAAATTGATGAATTTCCAGCTAAAATCTTTGTTACCCACCTGGGTTTTGAAAAAAAAGAAGTGCTTGTTGAGCAATCAGATAAGCAGCCACTGAGCATTTCTTTGCGGCCTTTCGACATCAATTTGCAGGAAGTAAGCATCCTGGCTGATATCGCGCAGGAAAGATACAATCCATTGGCTTTTAATAAGATCGACGCTGACAAAATCAGCACACAACTCGGCGACAAACCCTTTCCGGAAATTATGAATCGGGTTCCGGGTGTTTTTGCCAGTCGCGATGGCGGCGGATCAGGCGATGCGAGTTTGTCAATCCGTGGATTTAAGCAGGAAAACATTGCTGTATTATTAAATGGTGTGCCAATAAACGGCGCTGAAAATGGTTTAGTTTACTGGAACAATTGGATTGGACTCACCGAAGCTACTGCTGGTATTCAGGTGCAACGTGGCATTGGCGCTTCCAAAATTGCACTCAATTCCGTAGGTGGCACCGTGAATATTTTGACTAATCAGGCTTACCCGAAAAAAGGTGGTTTTTTTAGTGCTTCAACTACGAGTTATGGCAACCGGAAACTCACTTTTGGCTTTCAAACCGGCAGGTTGAAAAACGGATGGAGCGTTTCACTTCTGGGATCACGTACCCAAGGTGAAGGCTATGTTGACGCCACTTATGTTGATGGCTGGGCTTATTTTTTTAGCGCCGCCCGCGAAATTGGTAAGAACCAACGCATCGTGATTAGTTTGCTGGGCGGCCCTGAACGTCACGGACAACGCACCTTAAAACTCAGCGAAAGCGACATCAAAAACCGCGGAATAAAGTTCAACAAAGACTGGGGAAGTTATAACGGAAAAATCAATAATGCTTCAGAAAACTTCTACCACAAACCCCATTTTTCAGTAAATCATTATTGGGACATCAACCAAAAAGTTTTGCTTTCGTCGGCGGTTTATCTTTCGCCCGGTTGGGGTGGCGGAAAATGGTCGGACAGCTTTAATTATGGCCCTGGTGTTTTTGACTTCCGCAATCCATCAGGACAAATTGACTGGAATGCTATTTACAATTACAACGCACGAAATACTGATTCATATACACTTGCCAACGGAGAAACGGTGAGTGGCTACTCAAAAGTTGTGCAATCGAAATTTTTGGCCAGCCATTTCTGGGGAGGCGCTATGAGTTCGGCGGAAGTGCGTTTAAACGAGAAGCAAAAAATTACGGTCGGACTGCATTACCGTTATTTCCAGAGCAGCCTGACACAGCGTGTTGACAATTTGCTGGGTGGCGAGTTTTATATTGACGACTTCAGTTGGTCTGCCGCTGGTGTTGCCGGTCGCGACCAGCATAAAATGCCCGGCGACTTGATTCGCATCAACAATGGCGCACTTTTGCACCACAGCAGCTTATTCGCTCAATGGGAATACAAAACCGGTGCCTTTACTTTTTTTGCCGGCGGAACACTTTCAGACCACCGCTACAAACGGCACGACAGCTACAATTATCCCGGAAATAAATGGAGCGAATGGGTAAACATCAATGGCTACGACCTTAAAGGCGGCTTTAACTACAACTTAGACGAATACCAGCGGATGTATGTCAATGCCGGCCATTTCAGCAAAGCACCTTATTATAAATTTGTTTTTGGCAACTCCACAAATATCCCGGTTGACGACCCAAAAAACGAGAAAGTGAGCAGCATTGAGGCCGGATACGGCTTCCGAAAATCCCGATTTTATATCAATGCTAATGCATACTATACACTTTGGCAGGATGTTTCTTTCCTTTCCAATGAATATGTGCAGCTCGAAAACGAGCAACAAAGCCGGGCGATGGTTAAAGGCTTAAATGCTTTGCATCAAGGAGTTGAAGTGGAAGCGAGCGCAAAAGTAACAGAATCTGTTCAGCTGGGATTTTTTGTAACGGCAGGCAACTGGAAATGGCAAAATGATGTGCAAGCCACACTTTTAAATCAATTAGATGTTCCGGTTGACACCGTTAACGTTTTTGCCAATGGATTAAAAGTTGGTGGACAACCACAGTTTCAAACAGCCCTTTTTGTTGACATAAAGCTGATGGACTTTTTTAACCTGTCATTAGATGGCGTTTATGCCGATCAGCATTATGCCGATTTTGATCCGGCAGGACGCCATCAGGAGAATGACCGAAGCCAGAGTTATCGCATTCCGGCAAGCACCTTAATCAACGCACATTTATCATTTAACTATCCCTTAAATGACCAAATGATAACGGTTTACATTAACTGCAACAATATCTTCAACGAAGCCTATATACTAAAAGGAGAAGATGGTGCTGACCACGATTTGAATACTTTCAGAGGCTTTTGGTCGTTTGGCCGCAATTTCGATATGGGAATACGTTACAGGTTTTAAAAATACTTTATAAAAGTTATTAAACCTTAATTCATTGAAAGTCACAATTATTAACACTTTTTGTGAGAAATAATTAATGTTTGTTAATAATTATTTTAAAAACAAAAGATTCAAAACTATACATTTGATGCGTTTAAAAATACCCTTAAATCTAACACTAATCCCCATGAAAAAAAACCTACTCATCAGCTTTTTAGCAGTAATGATGATTTTCGGTTGGCAAAGCATTTATGCGCAAGGAACAACAACTTCCGGTATGAATGGAAGAGTTTTTGATTCCAACAGCGAAACATTACCCGGCGCAACGGTTGTGGTAGTTGATTTGCCTACCGGCACACAATTTGGCACGGTTACCGATGCCAGTGGTTATTATAGAATTCCAAACATGAACGTTGGCGGGCCTTACAAGGTAACTGTTACATTCGTTGGATATCAGCCTTATACAAAAGATGACATCTTTCTCACGCTGGGTCAAACCCTGAAACTGGATGTTAAACTCAGTGAATCAGCAATAACGCTTGCTGATGTTGAAGTTGTAGCTTCGTTGAATGATATCTTCGACGGAAACCGAACAGGAGCCGAAACTTATGTAAGTAAAGCTGAAATCAGCAAGCTGCCAACGCTAAGCCGCTCTATTGGAGACTTTGTGCGTTTAACGCCACAGGCCAATGTTACCGGAAGCAATGGTGCTATTACTGTTGCCGGAGTAAACAACCGCTACAACGCCATTTCGTTTGACGGTGCGGTAAATAATGACGTATTTGGTCTATCAGCCTCGGGTACCAATGGTGGCCAAACCGGTATTAATCCAATTAGTTTGGACGCTATCGACCAGTTCCAGATTGTAATTGCACCTTATGATGTGCGCCAGGGTGGATTTGCCGGAGCAAGTATCAATGCCGTTACCCGCAGGGGAACCAACGAGTTTGAAGGATCAGCCTACTTCCTGTATCGCAACCAAAGCCTAGCCGGAAAAACACCTGGAAAAGACGTTAAAGAAAGAATCAAACTGGACGATTTTACCGCCAAAACTTATGGTATGCGTGTTGGCGGTCCCATCATCAAAAACAAATTATTCTTCTTTATCAATGCAGAGTTTCAGCGTGATGAAACACCACAGCCTTTTGACCTTGTAAATTATAAAGGGATATCCAAAGATGAAGCCTCTTTAAATGCTTTTGCTAACAAACTTAAAGATTACGGATATGATCCTGGTGGGTTTTTGAACAATACCCGCGAGCTTAATAGTGATAAATTTTTGGTACGTTTTGATTATAACATTAGTCAAAAACATAAACTTACCCTGCGTCACTCTTACACCAAAGGCGAATCAATTGGTGCCAACAGGTCATCAAACAGGACGATCAACTTTTACAATAACGGTGTTTATTTCCCAAGCACAACCAATTCAACAGCACTTGAGTTGAAAAGTAACTGGAACACCATGTCGAATAATCTAATCATTGGATACACTAAGGTTAAAGACGATCGTGGCCCTCTTGGCGGAAAATTCCCTTACATACAGATTGATGACGGTGACGGAACAATTTTCGCAGGTACAGAGCCATACTCTTCAGGAAACTTGCTCGATCAGGATATTTTTACCATCAATAACAACTTCACGGTTTACAAAGGCGCACATACCGTAACTTTCGGTATCAATATTGAATACGGAAAATCCTACAACTTGTTTATGCGTAAAGCCTTTGGTGAATATCGCTATAAATCATTGGGCGACTTTATGTCAGGAGGGTCTGCTTACCAGTATGAGCGCGGATATTCATTGGTTGATGATATTGTTGGTGACGGTTCAGCAGCAGCTGCAGATTTCAGAACGATGCAATACGGACTTTATATTCAGGATGAATGGCAACTCACTGACAACTTCAAACTCAGCGCTGGCTTACGTTTTGACGTGCCACAATACCTGGATCAACCAAACTCAGGCGGCAACCAAGCTGTTTGGGATGGTTTCAACGACACTACTGTTGCTAAAATTGAAGCCTACGGCTACGACCTGAAAGGTGCTAAAATTGGCGAAATGCCGAAACCTTATTTCAGCATCAACCCACGTTTAGGATTTAACTGGGATGTTAATGGTGACCAAACGACCCAAATCCGTGGAGGTATCGGACTATTTACCAGCCGTTTGCCTTTAGTTTGGCCTGGCGGATCCTATACCAACAACGGACTAACAGTGGGCGGTGTATATTATAAATCGTCTTGGGGCCAGGATATCGATTTCAGGCCTGAATGGGACAACCAATATACAGCAATTGATTTTGGTCAAGATGATCCTATCCCAAGCGGACAGGTTGACCTTTTCTCCAAAGACTTTAAGAACCCACAAGTGTTGAGAACCAGCATTGGTGTTGACCATAAATTGCCCTGGTGGGGATTGGTTGGAAGCGTTGAAGGTATTTTCACCAAAAACATCAGCAATGTATTGTATTTTGATGTGAACCAAAAACCAGGCTACGGAACTACCGTCAACAATGGCCCAGACCATCGCCCATACTATCCAGGTGAAAGGATTGAAAACTCATACACCAGAATTATTTTAGGCACAAACACAAATGAAGGTTATTCTTATAACTTCACTGCTCAACTGACAAAGCCAATTTCTAAAGGACTCTCAGGAACTGTTGCTTATACTTTTGGAAGAGCTAAATCAATGCACGATGGTACTTCGTCACAAAACAGCTCGCAATGGCGCTATATGGAAAACGTTCGCGGTCTCAACCACTTAGACCTCAGCTATTCAGACTTTGATATGGGCTCACGTTTGTTGGCTTTTGTTTCATACAAATTTGAATATGCCAATAACTTTGCTACCACGTTAAGCCTTATTTATAACGGACAAAGCGGCCAACGCTATTCATACGTGTATAACGATCGCGGCAATCTAAACGGCGAAGGTGAAAATCCTGGTAACTTAATTTGGATTCCAGCTAACCAAAGCCAGATCAACTTAGTACCGATCGCTGATAAAGACGGCAATATTACCAAAACCGTTGATCAACAATGGGCTAATCTTAACAGCTTTATCGCAAGTGATAAATACCTGAATGACAACCGGGGTGATTATGCCGTAAGAAACGGTGCCCGTTTGCCTTTCGAGAGTGTAATTGACCTGAAATTAGTACAGGATTTCTATATCAAAGCTAGCGGGAAACGCCATACCCTGCAACTTACTTTAGACATTTTCAACTTCACCAATATGCTGAACTCAGAGTGGGGTATTCGTCGTTATATTGGCAACGATGCCTTCCAGTTGATTGAATACAAAGACATTGACGCTAATGGCAACGCCGAATTTGTCTATAATGGTGCAGATGATGTTGAAAGCGCCTATAACATCAGCGACGTCGGCATCTATGGTTCACGCTGGACTGGCCAGATTGGCATCCGATATATCTTTAATTAACAATTAAGTGATTTTTCACAAGGAGGTTCACGGGAGTGAGCCTCCTTTTTTTTACTTTTACTTTTTTAATGTCTTGATGCATTTAATTATGAAAACACTTCGATTTTTAGTCATTTCTCTTCTTTTTGCCAGTCTTTTCTCATGCAATACTGCGCCCCAAACTTCTAAAAACGAAAAACGTACTTTGGTCATCCTTTCCTTAGATGGTTTCCGCTGGGATTATCCGGAAATTCATGGCACGCCAAACCTGGATAAAATGGCACAAAAAGGCGTTAAAGCCGAGCGACTTATCCCCAGCTTTCCTTCCACGACTTTTGCCAATCATTACACCATTGCCACAGGATTATATCCGGACCACCACGGGATTTTGGTAAACCGCTTTTACGATCCTGAGAGCAACAGAACTTATAACGACCGCGGAAACCGCAGCTCGGTAGAAGATGGAACTTTTTATGGAGGCGAGCCAATTTGGGTTACAGCCGAAAAACAAGGTGTAAAAACAGCAACCTTTTTCTGGGTTGGCAGCGAAGCCGATGTGATGGGAATCAGACCTACTTACTGGAAGCGCTATGAACATAATTTCCCTTATATGCAGCGCATGGATACAGTAATGGCCTGGCTGCAACTTCCTGAAACAGAACGTCCACAACTGATTATGTGGTATTATGACCAACCTGATACTGACGGTCACTATTATGGCCCGATGAATGACAGCCTCACGCCCACCATTCATTATTTAGATAGCCTTGTCGGTGTTTTTAATGACCGAATTGCCAAACTGGACAATGCAGATCAGATAGATTTTATTGTTACAGCGGACCACGGCATGGCTACCATTTCGCCAGAAAAGCGAATTATTTTAGATCAATATGTTGACACCAGTATGATTGCGTTGATTGACGGCTGGAATCCCACAATGAATATCCTTGCGAAAGAAGGCTACAAAGAGGCACTATATGAAGCTTTTTCTAAAATCCCGAATATGCGTGTTTGGAAACATGGCGAAGCACCAGAACATCTGCATCACGGCACACACTTAAGGACACACGATATGACCTTGCTGGCCGATGACGGCTGGAGTATTTTCTGGTCGTGGGGTGTGAATAAAGCCAGAGGAACACATGGCTACGACATTGGCAACACCGATGTACACGCCATTTTTTATGCTTCCGGCGATTCGTTTAAAGAAAATTATAGTGTAAAACCATTCAAAAACATCCATATTTATCCACTGATGGCGCATATTTTAGACTTAAAACCAGCAGTTGTAGATGGTAGTTTTGATAGTATAAAAGAAATATTAAAATAGCGTATTATGGTTTTAAACTTCACTAAATCAATTTTTTATAGCTTTTTATTTCTTTTTTCCACCACAGCAATTTCACAGAATGCAGCCCTACTTCAGTCGGGCCCAATGGTGGGCTATGCTGATATGCAGGAAGTTATGCTTTGGGTTCAGACAACAAAAGCGGCAAAAGTTCAATTTGCTTATCACGAAACAGGAAAACCAAATAACTTGAATGTCACAGCTGAGAAAGAAACTACTGCTGATGAGGTATTTATCGCTAAACTTATTGCTGACAAAGTGGAGCCGGGTAAAATATATGATTACAAACTACTTATCAACGGTCAGTTTATCGATATGCCATACCCAACGCAGTTTGAGACGCAAAAAATCTGGAAGTACCGCGGTGATGCACCTGATTTTAGTTTCCTCACGGGCAGTTGCGCCTATATAAATCAGCCGGAGCATGACAGGCCGGGAACGCCTTATGGAGGTGATTATCAAGTTTTTGAAAGTATGGCTACACATCCTACCAGTTTTATGCTTTGGTTGGGCGATAATGTATATTTGCGTGAGCCTGATTGGAATACAAAAACCGGCTTTCAAAAGCGTTACACACACACCCGCTCAACACCTGAGATGCAAGGATTGCTTGCTAATCGCAGCAATTACGCTATTTGGGATGACCACGATTACGGTCCCAACGACAGCGACAAAGGCTTCTATAACAAGGTATTGAGCTTGAAAACTTTCGAACAGTTTTGGGGCAATCCAACAACAGGTATTGCAGGGATAGAAGGTGCAATCACCGCTTTTCAATGGGCTGATCTGGATTTCTTCTTGCTTGACAATCGCTGGTACCGCGACCCAAATGACCTGAAAAAGGAAGGCAAAACCATTTTAGGTGAAAAACAGTTACAATGGCTTTTTGACAACCTTGTCTCAAGCAAGGCGAGCTTTAAAATAGTAGCGATGGGTGGTCAATTTTTGAGTGATGTGGCAAAATACGAAACCTATTCAGCAAATGGCTTTGACAGTGAAAGACAGCGCATATTGGATTTCATCAAAGAACAACAGATCAAAAACGTGATTTTTATCACCGGCGATGTGCATTTTTCAGAAGTGAGCAAGTATGAAGAAACCGGAAGTCCAGCGGTTTGGGACCTTACCTTTTCAACCATGAGCGCCGGTCCAAATAGAAAAGGTGCAGAATGGAAAAACAGCTTTCGGGTGGCTGACAAGGTTTTCACAGACAGGAATTTCGGGCTGATTAAAGTAAGCGGACCTCTGTCAGCGCGCAAATTAGAAGTTTCGTGTATTGATAAGGATAATCGGCTTCAGTATGAAGTGGTGATTAATAAGGAGTGAATTCTGAAAGTCAGAGCGCGACTGTTTGATGTCGCAGGATAGTCGCAGCCTGACTGGCAGAAACGGAAAGTCAGGGTACGACTGATAAGGCATCGATAAAATAGTCGTAACCGGACTGGGGTCTAAGTTAAAGTCAGAGCGCGACTGTTTGTCGTCGCAAGATAGTCGTCCCCTGACTGGGGTCTAAGTTAAAGTCAGAGCGCGACTGTTTGATGTCGCAGGATAGTCGCACCCTGACTGGCAGAAACGGAAAGTCAGAGCGCGACTGTTTGTCGTCGCAAGATAGTCGCACCCTGACTGGCAGAAGCGGAAAGTCAGCGCGCGACTGTTTGACGTCGCAAGATAGTCGCACCCTGACTGGCAGAAACGGAAAGTCAGGGTGCGACTGTTTGATGTCGCTGGATAATCGGTGCCTGACTTGCAGTTATTCACCTCCGCTCGGTGAAATTTGTAATTTCGCCACTGCAAACCCAAATCCGAATATTATTAAAAATGATGCTCACTTCTATTGTCAAAGAAAGCGACAAGTTCAATAATGTTACCTTTGATTTGATAAACCAAAGAAATTTGGGGTGAGATAACGCAGCGTCTCAGATTTTTATGTTTATCGGAAGGAGGGCAAAGACGTTTGTGTGTCTTTAGCTTTTCAAGAAGGCTTTCAACTTTGGCCTCAAAGTTTTCGGCTTCTTTAATAGTCCAACGGTCAAGAATTTGAGAAAGTGTTTTTAGATAAGTGTCTTCGGCAAAAGGAGCCCAAAAGATGACAGTCTCTTTCATTTTCTACCGAGTAGTTTATCTGCTTTTCTTTTTACTTCTTCGTGTGCTATTCCTTCGCCGTTTTCGAGTTGTTGCAAACCCAAATCTATAGCTTTTTTTTCCTGGCCAGAAATCATGTCCCACCAATCAACATCTTTACCTTTAAGTGTTGTAAAATAAGCCTGTACCTTGCTGAGAATATTTTCGTCATCGGTCTCAACAATAAGCTTGTGTAAATAATTTTTTATTTCGGCTATATTTGCGTTCATAAGCATAAGTTTTTAAATACCAAAAGCCTGCTGGGCTTTATAATCTCTTAAAAAGGCATCCATAAAGGCAAACAAATGGGTTTTGTTTTCTTTATCCACCATCTGTATGGCCTGTATCCTTTTTACTATAACTTTATCAAACACGAAGTTGGTATAATCTACCAGGTAATCGAGTTATACCTCCAAAGCATCTGCAAAATGCGCTACCATCTCGATTGAGGGTTATACTTCATCCCATTTGTATCTTTCTATTACTATCCCTTGCATACCAATTTTTTTAGCGAGCGAATCTTGCGAAATCTTTTTCTCTTTTCTTACTTCGCCAAACCTGTTTCCAAAAGTTATTGACTTCGTAAATGTAGTAAAAACAGTAAAACCAAGTTTTAAACAAAAGTACAAAACAAAAATGTATTAAATGTAATTGCAAAAGGCTTGTTTTGTTGAGCTTGCTGGCACAGGAAGCAAAGACGCGACTGGTGTGCAAGGAAGTCAGGGTGCGACTGATAAGGCATCGATAAAATAGTCGTAACCGGACTGGGGTCTAAGTTAAAGTCAGCGCGCGACTGTTTGATGTCGCAGGATAGTCGCACCCTGACTGGCAGAAACGGAAAGTCAGGGTGCGACTGATAAGGCATCGATAAAATAGTCGTAACCGGACTGGGGTCTAAGTTAAAGTCAGCGCGCGACTGTTTGACGTCGCAAGTTAGTCGCACCCTGACTGGCAGAAACGGAAAGTCAGGGTACGACTGATAAGGCATCGATAAAATAGTCGCAGCCTGACTGGCATCGCAAGATAGTTGTAGCCAGACTGACATAGAGTTAAGGCTGTATTTTATTACGTGCTTCTTCCATTATTTTATCGGCCTTTTGCTGTGCTTCGGTTACCAGTTGATCAGCTCTTTTGTTGGCTTCCGTTTCGATGTTATTGGCTTGTTTATTGGCTTCAGAGCGTACTTTTTCAGCAGCTTTTTTGGCCGCAAGCTCTGCAATCATGCCATTCTTTTTACCTTCTGCAATCAGATTATTTGCCTGCGTTTCAGCTTCTGCTTTAACACTTTGAGCTGCCTTTTTACCTTCTTCACGGATACTTGCAGCAGTTTCTTTGGCTTTGCTGACCAGTTGCGCAGCCTGCTCCTCAGCTTGTTGCAACAACTTTTGTGCTTCAGCATCTACTTTGTCTTTTAAAGCCTGTTTTTGTTCTTCAATCAGCCTATTGGCCTGATCTTTAAGCTGTTTACCCAAATCAGATGCGTAATCTTTGTAATCAATAGAGACTTTTGGATCATCAACCAATCCTGTTATTTTCGCTTTCACTTTGATGGTTTCGTTGCCGGAAATACTAATATTATTATCAGCGGCAGTTTGCGTAAGCTGCTGCAATCCAGACTGAATTGTTCCACCTAATTCGCTAAAAGGAATGCCAAAAACCATGTCGTAATCCAGGGTTTTATCAAAACCGATACTACCTGAAACCAGGGCGTTGTTATTTCCTATCTTAATGTCGAAAGGCTTCTGATAAACCCTGCCATTCACAAATTCAAAAGAGAAATTGAGGCCGTCAGTAACAAGGCGGTCGTACTTTTCTCCTTGCCCGAGCAGATTGCCGATTTTTTTCAGGCTGTTAATATTTTCTATCTGAAGTTGAGAAGTTTGTAGAGTTCCACCGCCCTCCAAACTTTCATACACTGGGTCATAGGCTTTGTCGAGCTGGCCTTTCAAATTAAAACTTGTTGAGAAACTACCGCTAGCGTTCTCAGCAATGGGCGCTGCCTCTTGCAACAATCCAATCGTTTTGTAAGCTTCAGGAATATCGAAGTTTTGAATCACGAAATTGATGTTCACTTTAGGCTTTTCGGCTTGCTTAGCATCGAAGCTGCCTTTCATGCTCATCTTTCCTTGCAGAAGATCAGCCGACAAAGGATTGAAATTTAGTCGTTTTTGCTCATAATCTACATTAGCTGTCACATTAGCCAACTTATAAGGATTATACAAAACAGAATCTATTTTAGCAGCAAAACTTAGTTTTAGTCGCTCCGGAAATTCAGTAGAAACCGCAGCAGTATCAGCGGGCATTTCTGCCGTGGCTGAATCCTCTTCGACCATCAACTGCATCAGCTCATCAACATTCACCTTTTTTGATTTTAAATTTAATTGCCCCACCAAAGTGCCACCACTGAGGTAATACGCCAAATAGTTATCCAAGCGGCCATTTAAGCCGAAATCGCTCTGTCCCACCACAAGCTGCGTATTGATAAGGTCAACAAAAATTGGAGAAAAATTGAGTTGTGCGTTGGAAATTGCCACCGGTAATGAAAACATAGATTTATCCTCAAGAATGAAATCCTGCAACAGCAGACTACCACTGGCATTTATCTGGTTAAAACGTTCGTTTTCAAGGTCAGACATCTTAGCTTTTAGCCTAAGATCTGCATTAAGTCTTCCTTCCATTTTGCTTCTATATTCGGGAGGAAGAATTTGGGATATCTGTTTAAAATCAAGCGTTCCATTGGCCATGAGCGAGAAATTAGGATCAGAAACCGGCGTGGATAAGGTCATTGACAGCGCAAAAGGCTGATCAGCGACTTTAAATTTGAATTCGCTGACATCAATTTTGGTATCGTCAGGCTGACCGGTTTTGCTTTCGATATTGGCTTTCCCGTTTATACCATTAATGCCAACTGGCAATTCAGGATATTTGAAAGAGGCATTTTTTACTTGCAAATCAAGCCCGTAAGCCGGCATTTGAGTTTCACTGTAAGCACCTTTCACAAAGCCTTTCAGACTAAAAGTGCCTTCGGTTTTGATACTCTCGAAAGAGCTGGCATAAACCACCGGAACCAATGATAGCAACTGTTTGAACGCTGTGTTCTCAGTTTCAAAATTCAGCAAGATCGTATATTGATCGCTATTGATTCCAACAGAGCCGTCGAAGCCCAATGACAAGTCATTCAAATACAGCGTATTGTTCTTGAAGGTGTAAATTTCATTCTTCAAGTCAACCAAAAATATAGCCTGAAATTTCGCTTTCACATTCGACAGATAAGAAACACCTTCGTAGTTAACGTTCAGTTTATCAATGGTTAAGTTAGTCGAAATTTCCGATTGATCGGTCGAAAGCGCGCCTCTTACGCTTGCATTCACCCCTTTGATTGTTGTGCGCATTTTAAGCTCACGGTCGTCGTAAACCACCTCTGCATCTTTTAGGCTAAGCTTTTTCAGCTGGAGCACAAAAGCTTCAGCATCAGGATCGGCAGTGGTTGCTGGCTCTGCACTCGAAGCCGCAACGATATCCCAATTAACCTTACCGTTTTCGAGCACTTTTAGCTTTAGCTTGGGCTTGTCGAGGTTAAACTCTTTGAGTTCAAACGAACCACGAAAAGCCTTTACAACATCTATGCGCAGACTTAACGCCTTGGCGTATAGTAAAGTATCATTTTCAAAATCAGATTGGCCAATAACGGATAAACCATTCAGGTCGAGCGTAAAATCAGGAAACTGCCTAATCATACTCAGGCTGGCGTCTTCAAAGTCGATGGTCGCCGTAAGCTGTTTGTTGAGTTCTGATTTTACAAGTTTCACGATTTCCGCTTTAAAGAAAAACGGTAATATCAGGATTAGTGCAAAAACCACGGCAATGAAGATTGCCAGCACTTTCAGAAATTTTTTCATGTGTTATAGATTTTGATAAATTTTATTGCGTAAAAAATGGTCGATAGTAACAAGAGCCGCCATGGCTTCGACGATAGGAACGGCGCGCGGCACCACGCACACATCGTGCCGACCTTTGGCTTGCAACTCAATGGCCTCGCCTTGTTTATTGACTGTTTGCTGCTTTTGCATAATGGTTGCAACAGGTTTGAAAGCTGTTCTAAAATAAATTTGTTCGCCATTGGTGATGCCGCCCTGCACGCCGCCAGAATGGTTTGTGGCTGTTCGGAGCTTGTCCTTTTCCATTAAAAAAGCATCATTATGCTGTGATCCACGCATTTCCGCGCCGGCGAAACCACTTCCATATTCAAAAGCCTTTACAGCATTGATGCTTAACATCGCCTTGGCAAGATCGGCATGAAACTTATCGAAGACGGGTGCACCGAGGCCAACGGGCACACCATTAATGAAACAACTGATTACGCCACCGAGTGTGTCGCCCTCAGCTTTCAGGGCTTCGATGAGTTTTTGCATACGCTCAGAAACCTCCGGTACAGGACAGCGTACCAACGATTTCTCAATCTCCGCCTTACTGATTTTTAAAGGAATATCGGCTAACTTTTCGGTACCAATTTGCGATACAAAAGCGGTGAGATGAATGTTATGTTTTTGCAAAAACTGTTTAGCGATAGCGCCGGCAACCACGCGTGATGCAGTTTCGCGGGCAGAAGAGCGCCCACCGCCACGATAATCGCGGACACCATATTTGGCCTCATAGGTGAAATCTGCATGCGAAGGCCGGAAAACGTTTTCAAGGTTTCCGTAGTCTTTGGAGCGCTGATCGTTGTTATGAATCATAAAAGCCAAAGGCGTTCCGGTGGTATTACCTTCAAAAATTCCGGAGAGAAAAACTACTTCATCGGCCTCATTGCGCGGCGAAGCCAGCCTGGACTGTCCCGGTCTGCGGCGGTTTAGCTCATTTTGAATGTCTTTGAAATCAAGCTGAAGCCCGGGCGGACAGCCGTCGATAATGCCGCCAATAGCTTTGCCGTGTGATTCGCCAAAAGTGGTCAGCCTGAATATTTCTCCAAAGGTATTTGCCGGCATTTGTTCGTGTTTTAATGTGTTTGAGCTGTTGCTTAAGGTATTTGATAATTAGCCGATGGCTCTAATATACAACAAATATCAGCGAATTTAGTTTATGGCTGCTGAAATTTATGAAATTTAGTTTATTCATTGGTGAGGAAATTCGTGAATTTCCTGTACAGGCTTGCATACTGCAATTGAAGATCGGAAGAATAGGAATGCTTGTGATTGGGAGGAAATACGTGAATTTCCTGTACAGGCTTGCATACTGCAATTGAAGATCGGAAGAATAGGAATGCTTGTGATTGGGAGAAAATTCGTGAATTGCCTGTACAGGCTTGCATACTGCAATTGAAGATCGGAAGAATAGGAATGCTTGTGATTGGGAGGAAATTCGTGAATTGCCCGTACAGGCTTGCATACTGCAATTGAAGATGGGAAGAATAAGAATGCTTGTGATTGGGAGAAAATTCGTGAATTGCCTGTACAGGCTTGCATACTGCAATTGAAGATGGAAAGAATAGGAATGCTTGTGATTGGGAGGAAATTCGTGAATTGCCTGTACAGGCTTGCATACTGCAATTGAAGATCGGAAGAATAGGAATGCTTGTGATTGGGAGAAAATTCGTGAATTGCCTGTACAGGCTTGCATACTGCAATTGAAGATGGGAAGAATAGGAATGCTTGTGATTGGGAGGAAATACGTGAATTTCCTGAACGGGTTTGAATAATGCAATTGAAGAGGGAGTTTTGTAGAGACAAAGTACGGTCTTTTCTCTACACTATACGGAAAAGCAGGATTCGTGCTCATACTATGGAATGGTGAGGAAGGTATTCTACTGTTGTTTACGGCTTAAAAGTACGCCCGTGTATCTCCAAAGAGCCTTGATAAAAAATAGATGGTGATAAATATTACGGTATGAGAGTTTAATATTAGGTGTGGGAATGTGGGGTTTAACAAATTTATTTTATCTTTATGCTTCAATAAAAACACCGCCAAACTTCCGAAATTTTATTTCAGTTTCGGATTTAATAGTGATGAATTTTTGTTTGGAAGTAGTTCAGATACCTCTAAATATATTTTTAATGTGGTGATGAGCTAGGAGATTGTTGTGAAGCCAGAAAATTAATAAGTATAGGATTTTGCACAATATCCAGATAGCAAGAAAAAAGGAATAAAGTGCAATTTATGCACTACTAACCAATTTTTAAGATTAAAAAAATGACAACATCATTCAATTCACTCAAGGTAACATTTATCTACACTCGGATAGCCAATTACGCCATTCAACAAAACCGCATTCCGATAATTAGAAAATTTGTGATCGAAAACATTTCGGAAACGGATTTATTGGACTTAAAAATTGAAATAAAATCAGAACCTGATTTTGCTAATAGCTGGCAGCATAGCCTTGAGAGACTTTCAGGCAATCAAAGTATTGAAGTTGAAGCAAAAGACATAAAACTTTCTGCTAAATTTTTATCCGGTCTGACAGAAAAACTTAGCGGAGATTTATTTCTATCCATCTCAGCACAAGAAAACGAGCTATTTACTGAAAATTATTCCGTTGATATTTTGGCCTACGACCAGTGGAATGGCATTGGAACATTGCCCGAGATGTTAGCAGCTTTTGCCACTCCCAACCATCCTGAAGTTTCAACAGTAATACAAATGGCGTCAAAGGTACTTGAGAGCTGGACTGGTAATCCCTCTTTTGATGCCTATCAAAGTTTAAACCCCGACAGGGTGAAAAAGCAGATGGGTGCTGTTTATGAGGCAATTGTAGGTTTAAAAATTATCTATTGCTCTCCGCCTGCAAGTTTTGAGAACGAAGGGCAACGCATCCGGATGTGCGATACACTGTTCTCTCAAAAGCTGGGTACCTGTGTGGATATGGCGCTTTTGTACGCAAGTTGTATTGAAGCAATCGGTCTAAATCCTTTGTTAGTAGTAGTGAACGGCCACGCATTTGTTGGTGCCTGGCTCATTGACGATACCTTTGCAGATAGCGTAAATGATGACGTTTCACTATTAAAAAAACGAATTGCATCGGGCATCAATGAAATTAGCTTGCTAGAAGCTACCTACATGAATTCCGGACACTTACAATCATTTGATGAAGCAATCAATACTGCAAATTTCAGATTAATAAAAGAAGAGGATTTTATACTTTTCATTGATGTAAAAAGAGCACGGTTAAGTGGAATTAAGCCACTTCCACAAAGAATAAAAACCTTTGATGGATGGGAAATCATTGAAGATAAAGAGTTTGTGAGCAGGGAAAATCCAGCGCCGGATAGTATTATTGTTGCGGGAAAGCCAATGGCACCAAAGTTAGCCCAATTTACCAAACAAAAACTTTGGGAGCGGAAATTACTGGATTTAAGTTTGCGAAATAATCTTTTAAACTTAAGAATTACACAAAGCACCATTCAGTTATTTTCTGTTAATCTGAGCTCCTTTGAGGATGCACTTGCCAACAATGATGAATTTCAACTATTGACAAAACCTGATGAATGGGTTTACCCGAACAAAAAATCAGGAGTTTACCAGCAGCTAAATATGTCGGATCCGATTGTTGAGCTCATAAAATTTGACCTCACACGCAAGCGGCTGCGTACCTATTTAACAGAATTAGAATTAAAATCTGCTTTAACAAAACTCTACCGGAGTTCACGCTTATCGTTGGAGGAAAATGGAGCAAATACGCTCTATCTCGCCTTAGGTTTTTTAAAATGGTTTGAAACGCCCCAAAGTGAATTAGCTCGCTATGCCCCTATTTTGCTTTTGCCAGTTGAAATAATTCGAAAATCAGCCCAGAAAGGCTATGTTATCCGAAGCAAGGAAGAGGAGACTTTGATGAACATCACCTTGCTGGAAATGCTCAAGCAAGAATTTGATATTTCCATAAATGGCTTAGACGAACTACCGCGCGATGCAAGCGGAGTAGATGTAGGTAGAATTTTCAATATTATTCGCCGAGGCATTATGTCACAGGCAAGATGGGATATCGAAGAACATGCATTTCTGGGAATTTTCTCGTTTAGCAAGTTCATTATGTGGAATGATATTCACAATAATGCAGAAAAACTCACGGAAAATAAAATAGTAAACAGTTTAGTTTCTGGCAAATTAGAATGGGAGATAGAAGAAGCTTCTGCGGAAATTGATTTAGATAAAAGCTATTTCCCATCTGAAATTGCTTTGCCAATAAGTGCTGATTCCACACAGTTCGAAGCCATTTCTTCCGCCACTCAAAACAAAAGTTTTATACTTCACGGCCCTCCCGGAACAGGAAAATCGCAAACTATCACCAATATAATTGCAAATGCTTTGTATCAAGGAAAGAAAGTTCTTTTTGTTGCCGAAAAAATGGCAGCATTAACAGTAGTGCAAAAACGATTAGTGGATATTGGCCTCGATCCATTTTGTCTCGAACTTCATTCTAACAAATCAAAAAAATCTACTATTTTAGACCAACTAAGGAAAACAACAGAGGTAATTCGAAAATCATCACCTCTTGAATTTGCCACTGAAGCCGAAAGACTTCATAAACAGAGATTAGAACTAAACGAATATGTGGAAGCGTTACACCAAAAATACCACTTTGGGTTTTCGCTATACGATTCATTTACAGCTTATGCAGAACATAACAATGCAAAAGGTACCATAAAGTTTGAAGAAAAGTTCATTGCAACAATTACCAAAGAACGATTTGTGGAATTAGCTGATAAAGTGGAAGAGCTACAAAATGCGGGAACCCTTTGCGGCCATCCGCACAATCATCCATTAGCTCAAATTAAAACAACCCAATATAGTCAGCAAAACAGAACCAAAGCCGGTGAGCTAATTTCAAAATATGCTGAATTATTAGGTAAAAAAATTCAAACCCAAAAACAGTTGTGTGAATTACTTTTGATTGATACAACCGCATTTGATAAAGAAAAAACAGCAAGTTTGGAACAACTTAGCAAAGAAATAGTGTCGCTACCTGATGCTCCTGCTACCTTAATTAATATAAACTATCCGGAACGAATCCTTCCTGCAATAATAGCCTTGGCCAAACACGGAGAAAAACGGGATAGCTACCGTGAATCATTGTTAGCTGATTTCACAAAAAATATTTTATGTTACGATGCAGAACCCGCGCTTAACAGGTGGAAAGCTGTTTCGCAACAATGGCTTTTACCCAAATTGTTAGGTCAAAACAGACTACTAAAAACACTTCGCCCATTAGCTAAAAATACTAAACTTGATAAAAGTAAAATTATTAATTATTTAGAAACAATAATACACTATCAAAAAGAACAAGAACAGCTGGATAAAAATGAGACAAGTTTATCTTCAGAACTTGACTTTTTATGGAATAATGGCAATAGCAATTGGGGTATTGTTTCACAGATTTGCGAAACAAGCTTACAAATCAATCGCTTACTCTTAAAAATAACAGAAGACACCACAAAAACAAAAGAAAAAAGGCACACTATAGCTAATCTATTATCTGATGGAAGTCGTTCATTTTTGAATTTGAAAGGGAAAGCTGTTTTAAACTATATAGTTTTAGCAGAAGAACAACTAATTATTGAAGAAAGCTTGCATGATTTATTGGATATAAATTTTGAATCGGAGCAATATAATCCAATAGACTGGACAGCTTTTTGGCTACAAAATGCTGAGAACTGGTTAGCAAATCTTAATTATTTGCGCGATTGGACAAGTTGGAACCGGGTTAAAAAAGAGGTAGATGACGCCGGATTATCTTCAATTACAGAAGCTTATTCAACTGGTGAGCTCACAAATCAAGAAGTACTAACTTCTTTCAAAAAATCATTATTTAAACATTTTTCTGAATATATTATCTCAAATGATGTAAGATTATCCGTTTTCAACGGTAAATTATTTGAAGGGAAAATAAAAAAATTTAAAGAACAAAGCAGGTATTTTGAAGAGTTAACCAAAGCAGAACTATTTGCGAAGCTGGCATCAAAAATTCCTTCCTTCACAAAAGAAGCAGCAAATAGTTCGGAAATTGGAATACTGCAACGCGCTATACGCAACAATGGCAGGGGCATGTCCATTAGACGGTTATTTGATTTAATTCCTAACCTTTTGCCCAGGATGTGCCCGTGTATGTTGATGAGTCCGATTTCGGTAGCACAATATTTTGAAGTTGACAAATCGAAATTTGACCTGGTAATTTTCGATGAAGCCTCACAAATGCCAACATGCGAGGCTGTTGGTGCTATTGGCAGAGGTGAGAACCTTATTGTTGTGGGCGATCCAAAACAAATGCCACCAACCAGTTTTTTCTCAACCAATCATTTTGATGAAGAAAATGCAGACAAAGAAGATTTGGAAAGCATTCTGGATGATTGCCTTGCTTTATCCATGCCATCAAAACATTTATTGTGGCATTATCGCAGCAAACACGAAAGCTTGATAGCATTCAGCAATTCAAATTATTACGAAAATAAATTATTAACTTTCCCGTCGCCTGACGATATGGCTACAAAAGTAAATAATGTATATGTTCCAGGATACTACGATCGAGGAAAAACCCGTCAGAATCACTTTGAGGCAAAAGCGATTGTTTCCGAAGTTTTAGCTCGTTTAGCCGATGCCAAACTTTCGCAAAGAAGCATTGGTATTGTAACGTTTAGTTCTGTTCAACAGCATCTTATCGAAGTTTTATTGACCGAAGCCTTTAAAAAGAATCCGGAATTGGAAAGGGTAGCAATGGAATCGTCAGAACCTATTTTCGTTAAAAATTTAGAAAACGTTCAAGGAGATGAGCGGGATGTAATATTATTTTCGGTTGGCTATGGCCCCGATCGGCAAGGAAAAATCTACTTAAACTTTGGGCCGTTGAATAGAGAAGGCGGCTGGAGAAGACTAAACGTTGCCATTTCGCGCGCCAGGTATGAGATGAAAGTTTTTTCCACTTTACAATCTGACCAGATTGATATTTCAAGAACATCCTCGGAAGGAATTGCAGGTATTAAAGCGTTTCTGGAATACACCGAAAAGGGAAAAATAGCCCTGCCGCAAAAAGAAAACTCAACTAAAACAAGTCCTGGATTTTTTCAAAAAATGGTTGCCAATGAAATCCAAAAACTAGGGTATTCCGTTCGAACAGCTATTGGCTGCTCGGGATATAAAATAGATATTGGCGTTGTAAATCCGGAAAAACCTTCAGAATATATTTTGGGTATTTTAACCGATGGAAAAACTTATCGCGCAGCAAAAACAGCTAAAGATAGAGAAATTGTTCAAATAGGCGTTTTGAAAATGTTAGGCTGGAATATTTATAAACTTTGGACACCAGATTGGTGGGATAATCCACAAAAAGCTATTCAAAACATTGTTCATGCAATTGAAGCGGCAAAAAGCCTGAAAGAAAAAACAATGGAGCCTGAAAATCCAAAAATACCTGCCGAACAAAAACGAAAAGAAATTTCAAACTTGAAACTTCAGAGCATTACACAACAAATAATAGAACCAATACAAAGGCATACGCCATATAAAACTTGCCTACTGGAACAGTCCTATCTAAATTCTTCTGATGAGTTCTTTGATTCGCAGCTTCAACCTGCCATCAAGCGTCAAATTAATCGTGTACTAGAAATTGAAGCACCTATCAGCCACACGCTTTTATCGCGACGTATTATAAATGCCTGGGGTATTTCGCGCTTGGGCGTGAGATTAAATGAATATTTAAGCACCCTCTATTCTACTTTATCGCTTACCCAGACAAACCAAAACGGAACACTGTTTTATTGGCATAAAGATCAAGAACCTGAGCATTACGCTATTTTTCGAGTTGCCGGAGAAGAGGACCAAAAACGAAATGCAGAAGATTTAGCCAAGGAAGAAATTACTTGTGGAATAAAAGAGGTGCTGATTAACCAAATCAGTTTGCCTGAAGACGATTTAATTCGAGAAGTTGCCAAAATTTTTGGATATGCCCGAATGGGTGGAAATGTTGAGCAAGCAATGAAAACAGGAATTGATTTTGCTTTAGAAAAAGGAATAGTTATTTTGAAAGACGAAAAGGTGATTTTGCCCGAAAACTAACCAACATGAACTTTATGCCAATTGGAGGAGCTATAAAGGGATTTTAATTGTAGGCAAATACAGGCTCTACACCCGTTAACTTCCTTAAAATAAACAACCTGCTCAACCAAAACCTCTACGGTCATCTTGTCCATTAATAGATTATATGCAATAAAACCAAACTTGAAAGCAGCCTATTTTTCCAGTAAAATAAAACGATCAAATTCAGTAGAAAAAAGCCGCTTAGCAAAAGGGTCGTAGCGATAAAACAGTATTTCAGCTTCCGTTTTCGGAAGCTCGTATTCCAGCTTATTATTCAGAATTTGGTCATAGGTGTACGAGGCTGACAGTCTACCCATAAAACCGGCAAAATCATAAATATCCTGTGTTTTCAAGCTGTCTATGCTATAGTAATAGTTCACTTGACTTGTATAAAAGTCATAAATGAATTCACTTTCGAGCTGATCGAATAAATTTTGGTCTGTGAAATACACCTTGGCCTCCTGATTGCTTTGGTTTAGCTGGCTAATTTCGACCCAAACGGCCAGGTTTATAGCATTTAGCGGCACGACTTTCAAATACGACATGCCGTAAAACATGTCCTCATCCTCATAATTTTCAATAAATTCCTGCAATTCAAGCTGTGCCACATTAACTATCCAACTCAAGCTATCACGCTCGTAAAAATCTTGAAAATCGGGTTCAGTATAGACTTTCACATTGTAGTTACGAAGCGTGTTGAGGTAAGCATTTTCAAAAATTACGCGTACAAGACTGTCGTTCAATGTGTTCATTAACAAGGTCTGACTGAGCAATTCCTGATTTTTTTCAAATTCAGAAAGCTGGCTCATCCCTTTTTCGTCACGGTCATAACGTTCGTTAAACTTAAAAATATGCTCCGGCATCAAAACCAACACGCCCCACTCGGAGGATTGTTCAACGTATTGTTTCGCCAGCTTTTTCTGCGCGCTACAACCGCCAAGCACTGTCGAAAACATTAGTCCAAAAAGTGATATATATAACCAGTGGTGCCTCATAAAAAATTCCCGTTTTTCTGAAACAATTTAGCTTAATTCTCTAACAAAATTAAGACAAAAGCTTCGCATAAATAACGAAGAAACCACTAATTTGTTTCTTTTTCGAGCAACATTTCTCCAAAACGACGTCCATAAGTTTCAGCAGCATGCAAATCACCGTCTTTCGGGCTAAATTTTATAAAAACATCTGTCTCCGTATAATTTAGTTTCAGGTTTTCGAGGTTAGTGCGGATAATTTTCATGCCCTCGCCGCTCCAGCCGTATGAGCCAAAACCGCCGGCCAGCTTGCCTTTGTCGCGCAATGGATTCACCACGGCAAACAAGCGATAGATTGGTAGCAAGATATTTTGATTGATGGTCGGGCAGCCCACGATGAGGCCGCTGGCGATAGAAATTTGCATATCAATATCGCCGAGCTGAACATGCTCCACATCCATCACCACAGCTTCAAGGCCTTCCAATGATTCAATACCTTTGGCAATAGCTTGCGCCAATTGGCCAGTTTTGTGATAAGCAGAAACATAAGGAATATAAACGCGCATTTTTTCTGGCATTTCAAGGGCTTCCGTGGCGTATTGCTCAGAAAGATCAACATAACGCCGCCAGTTTGAACGCAAAATCGGGCCGTGACTCGGACAGATTACCTTGATTTCCAGCGGTTTGATTTTCTCAATGGCTTTGAGCATAAACTTACTAAAAGGCTTGAGAATTACATCAAAATAATATTTGAAAGCCTCGTCCCAATTGCCTGCCAAATCGTCAAACATGCTTTTGTCAGCATAGTGAGCGCCAAACGAATCGCACGTAAATAGAACCTGATCTTCAACGAGATAGCTATACATCGTATCGGGCCAATGTAGATTGGGAGCACCGATAAACCGAACGGTTTTATTGCCTAAATCCAGTTCCATACCATCTTTTACCTGTAAACTTTTAAAGGGTGCGGCCATCAAATCTTTGAGGTAACGAATGGCATTTCCGGTGCCAACAACCACAGCATCAGGAGCCAATGTCAATAGTTTTTCCACACAACCTGAATGGTCGGGCTCGGTGTGGTTCATAATAATATAGGAGATTTCGGCAGGATCGGTAAGGCTGCGTAACTTGGCTTCGTATTCAGGCCAAAAATTTTCTTTTACAGTTTCAACAATAGCTTTTTTCTCGGCATCAATAAAATAAGCATTATATGTTGTGCCGAATTTAGTTTCCATCACCACATCGAAAGTAACAATATCATGATCGATGACGCCTATCCATTTTACGTTTTCGTTAACGGTTAGAATAGGAGATTTGTTAATCATATTTTACAGGTTTTAAATTTTTCCGATTTTCCTGCAAAATTAGACGATTAGGCGCATTGAATCATTCTAAATAATGTCAAAAAGAAAACGCCTCTTTTTCAAGCTTTTGTCAAAAAACACCAGACAAGCTAATCTTCCTTAAGGCCGTATTTTTTCAGCATACCGCTCCATTTTTTTGACTCAATTACATCCACTAAAAACGGATTAATTTTATGAATAATTTCTTTTTCGCCCGAGGCGAATGAGAAATACTCCTTATTCGAATTTATCGGAAAACTTAATAGCTTATCTTCAAATTCAGTCTGGGCTAAGTAAAAATCTAAAATAGCTTTGTCATAAACAAAAGCTTTGATTTGATTTGCTTGTAAAGCTAACAATCCTGCTTCAATTGTACTAAACGATTCAAAACCAATTCGGTTGTCATCCAGGTAGTTTCCACTGCTACTTCCTTGCAACGATCCAACTTTTACGCGGTATAGATCAGAAAGTCCCTCAATACTGCCTTTCATCTTGTTAACGGTAAGTGCTGAAGAAATCGTTGCGGTGAAGCTGCTGATGATTATTACCGCAGTAAACATCCAGATTACAGAAAAAAGCCTTCCCCAAAAACTCACTGGTGATTTATCGCCATAACCAACCGTGGTCATGGTAACAGAAGCCCACCAAATACCGTCGAAAACACCACGAATGCCTTTGCGAAACTGCTGTTGGTTGTATCTGCGCTCAAAAAACCAAACTAAAAAACCAAAAAACATAATGATAAGAAAGAGCAGCCCAATGACTTTGAAAAAATCAACAGAAAAGAAATTGGAGATAAAAGTTGAAATCTTGTTATCTTCAGTTTTGTTGGTCGCAATGGCCAGTGTAGTAATAAAAAAGGGCTGACTAAAATAAAATTGCCTCACCCTTTCAGTCGTCACCGTAAGTGGCACAATGCTCAAATCTATACCCATGTCTTCAATAGCTTTAAGCAATTCGGGCAGTTCCATTTCTTGGAAACGATAGGGCTGATTTAATGAATCGGAAACTTTTTTCCAGATATCAATACAAAGACCGGTCAATTCACCGTTCTCATTGGTATAGATAAAGGGCGGCGATTGTTTGATGCCGATTATCAAGGTATCGTTATTTGCTGCATAAGTTGTTGATTCATTATAAGTTGACAACAATATTAAAAGAAAAAAAGTAATTCTTTTTAGAGAAGATTTTATAAACATTATAAAGGTTTGTTGAGGTTTTAAGCTTCAAATTTAATATTTTTGCAGAATTAGACTATGTTATATTTTTCAGTTAAGGTGTTTAAAATGATGTTTCGTGTTTTGATTTTAGTTTTTCTATTTTTTTCCACAATCACATTAACGGCTAATAATGACTCGAGCAAGATGACTACAAAGAAAGATACGGTTCGTTACTGGAAGTTTAGTGGCAAATCAGATTTAACTTTTAATCAGCTTTCCCTAACGAATTGGGCTTCGGGTGGCGAAAGTTCTGCCTCGGGTAAGGTAAGTTCCACCACTAAATTGCGTTATAAAAAGAATCGATTTTTGTTTGAAAAAATAACAAAATTGGCCTTTGGTATTGTAGGATATGGAAAAAACCGCATAGAAAAAACAGAAGATCGTATTGATATTTCAATGGCAGCTACCAACGAAACCGAAAAAAACTGGACATATTCTTCTGTAGTCACCTTAAAAACTCAATTTGCCAACGGCTATAAATACCCCAACGACTCAACGCTCATTTCTACCTTTTTTGCTCCTGGCGTAATCAATGCTTCCATTGGTTACCGCTACAAAGAGAGTGATGTTTTTGAACTGTTTTTAAGCCCTGCTTCGGGCAAATTTACTTTTGTACTCAATCAGGAGCTGGCCAACAAAGGTGCTTTTGGTGTAAAGCCGGCCGTTTACGATACCAATGGCCTGCTGCTGGTTCCCGGGCAGAAGCTGTATAGTGAGTTTGGTTTTAATGTGCTGGCAAATTTTGCCAAAGAAATTTCAAAAAACATTGAATTATCTTCCACCCTAAATTTGTATAATAACTACCTGGATTACAACGCCAAAAATCGCTGGAACATTGATATAGACTGGGAAACAGCAATAAATTTCACGATAAATAAGCGGTTTCAAACCGTACTTTTCATGCAGATGAAATACGATCACAACATAGATTTGCCCAAATACGAGATAGTTGATGGTGAAAAAGTACAAATTGGTGTTGGACCCGGCTTGCAGTTTAAGGAATCGTTAGGCATTGGAATTACCTATAATTTTAGTTAACGCCCCGGTTTCACAGATAATAAATTTGATTGCTAATCATTTTTTTTATTCCTTTGCTAAAGGTAAACTTTATCCTTAATTAACAAACTGATTTATGAAAATTTCGATAGTAGGAACCGGTTATGTTGGATTGGTCACAGGAACCTGTTTTTCTGAGGTAGGCATTGATGTTCATTGTGTTGACATTGACAAGAACAAAGTTGACAAGCTGAATAATGGAATTATTCCAATTTATGAGCCGGGTCTCGAAGAAATGGTTGAACGCAATGTGGCTAAAAAACGTTTATTCTTCACAACCGATCTCGCTTCCACTTTAAAAGGCTGCGATGTAATATTTAGTGCTGTTGGTACACCTCCCGATGAGGATGGCAGCGCTGACCTGAAATATGTGCTTGACGTGGCTCGAGAGGTTGGCCAAAACATGGAAGATTATATGCTAATCGTTACCAAAAGTACAGTACCCGTTGGCACAGCAGAAAAAGTGCGCAAAGCCATTCAGGAAGAATTGGATAAAAGAGGCGTAAATATTCCTTTTGACGTAGCTTCTAACCCGGAGTTTCTGAAAGAAGGTGCAGCAGTTGATGACTTTTTGAAACCCGACAGAATTGTTGTTGGCGTAGATTCCGACCGCGCCAAAGAAATCATGGAAAAGCTTTACAAGCCTTTTACAATGAACGGCCATCCCGTGATTTTCATGGATATCACCTCTGCGGAAATGACAAAATATGCCGCTAACGCCATGCTGGCCACCAAAATCAGCTTTATGAATGACGTGGCAAACCTCTGCGAAATTGTAGGTGCCGACGTTAATATGGTACGCAGAGGAATCGGCTCAGACCGTAGAATCGGCAAATATTTTATTTATCCCGGAACAGGCTATGGCGGATCATGCTTCCCGAAAGACGTGAAAGCCCTGATCAAAACTGCTAAAACATACAATTACAACTTACGCGTGTTACAAGCTGTTGAAGATGTGAATGATGACCAAAAATCGATCATGTTCAACAAGCTCAACACGTATTATAATTACGATCTAAAAGGCAAAACCATCGCGATTTGGGGACTATCGTTCAAGCCAAATACCGATGATATGCGCGAAGCACCTTCACTTGTTATTATCGCCAAACTATTGGAAGCCGGTGCCAAAGTAAAAGCGTATGACCCGGTAGCAATGGAAGAAGCTGAGCGTATTTTCAATGATAAAATTGAATTTTCAAAAGATCAATACGACGCTCTAATCGATGCCGATGCACTGATTATCGTAACAGAATGGTCCGAGTTTAAATTCCCGAATTTCAGGGTCATCAAAAAATTATTGAAACAGGCCGCCATCTTCGATGGAAGAAATATTTACGACGCAAAAGAAATGAAGACCATAGGTTTTGACTATTTCGGTATCGGTATAAAAACTTTTAATTAATCCACACTTTACTTTTTTCAAAGCCTGTAAACATAAAAATAATGTGTTTGCAGGCTTTGTTAACAAAACCACCAACATATGAAAAGTATCCTCGTCACCGGCGGTGCCGGATTTTTAGGTTCACATCTTTGTGAGCGCCTGCTCAATGAAGGCAATGAAGTGATTTGTCTGGACAATTACTTTACCGGACAAAAAAGCAATGTCGTTCACCTGATGGATCATCCTTATTTTGAATTGGTTAGACACGATGTAACAGCTCCATTTATGGTTGAAGTTGACGAGATTTACAACCTCGCCTGCCCTGCCTCGCCGGTTCACTACCAATATAACCCCATAAAAACCGTGAAAACATCTGTGATGGGCGCTATCAATATGTTGGGCCTTGCCAAAAGGGTTAAAGCCAAGATTTTACAAGCTTCAACCAGCGAAGTCTATGGCGATCCGGAACAGCATCCACAAACGGAATCCTACTGGGGACACGTAAATCCCATTGGCCCGCGTGCCTGCTACGACGAAGGAAAACGTTGTGCCGAAACACTTTTTGTGAATTACCACCAGCAAAATGATGTACGGATAAAAATTATCCGCATTTTCAATACCTATGGCCCGCGGATGCACCCCAATGATGGCCGCGTTGTTTCCAATTTTATCGTGCAAGCCTTACAAGGAAAAGATATCACAATTTATGGAGACGGAATGCAAACACGTAGTTTCCAGTATGTTGACGACCTTGTCGAAGGTATGCTCCGGCTGATGGCTACACCAGACGAATTCACAGGACCTGTAAATATTGGAAATCCGGGAGAGTTCACGATGCTCGAACTGGCTCAAAAAATTATTGAGCAAACAGCCAGTAAATCAAAAATTGTTTTTATGCCGCTTCCTGCCGACGACCCAATGCAGCGCAAACCAGATATTTCACTGGCAAAAAAAGTGCTCGACTGGGAGCCTGCAATAGGACTTGACGAAGGACTCAAAAAAACGATTTCTTACTTTAGAACCATAATATAATGCGCATTTTAGTCACCGGAAGCAATGGCCAGCTCGGTCGCTCCTTGCAAAAAATAGCCGAAACAGACCGCGTACATGACTGGTATTTTACTGATGTTGAAGAGCTTGACATCACAAAAACCACTCAGGTAAAACACTACCTCAATAGTCAGAATATTGATGTTTGTATAAATTGCGCGGCATACACCGCCGTTGACAAGGCTGAGGACGATCAGCAGATGGCCTACTTACTCAATGCTACCGCACCTCAAATTCTGGCTTCGGCCTGTCGCGAAACCAATGCATTGTTGATTCATATCTCCACAGATTACGTTTTTGATGGGTTAAATTACAAACCTTATCAGGAAGACGATCCCATTTCGCCAGCCTCAGCCTACGCCAAAAGTAAAGCTGACGGAGAGCAGGCAATACTGAACAGTGGCGCCAACTATGTAATTGTAAGAACCTCCTGGCTTTATAGCGAATTTGGTGGTAACTTCGTGAAAACGATGATACGCCTGGGCAAAGAGAAAGAAAGCCTGAATGTGGTTGCAGATCAAGTGGGTACGCCTACTTATGCCTTTGATTTGGCGGCTACAATTTTGCTTATCGTGGAAAGTGAAAAAGCAGCCAATCACAAGCAGATTTATCATTTCAGCAATGAAGGAGCAATAAGCTGGTACGATTTCGCACAGACCATCATGGAGCTGGAAAAGATTGATTGTAAGGTTCTTCCGATAGAATCGAAAGATTATCCGGTGAAAACAAAACGTCCATTTTATAGCGTACTTAACAAAACAAAAATCAAAAATCACTTAGGAATTCAGATTCCATATTGGCGTAATAGCCTGATAAAATGTTTGGAGGAAATTAATGGATAAAAGCAGGATTAACCGTCTTGCCATGCAAATATATGATGCCGCGAAAGAAGTACACGAAGTCTGCGGAAATGGAGTCTCCGAAAATATATTTAAAGCATGTCTGGCACATGAGTTTCGACTCAGGGGCATGCGCTATCGCCTTGATCCAAAAGTAAATATCCACTATAAAGGCTTCAAAATAGAACAGGTTTTAGAACTTGATTTCGTCGTAGAAGACCTCATTCCTCTTGTGTTAACCAAAGAAAAAGAAGAAGAATTAGAAGCAGAAAATATGCTGACGATATTGCGGTTTTCCGATTTTCAGATGGGTATAAACCTCAACATCAGCCAACAACAACTTATTGACGGATTAAAAAAAATACCGAACCCTACAAAAAGAAAAATATGAAAGCTCAAATTGATCCCCAACTTTTGGCCAAGGCCAACGAATGGCTCAAGCCTCCTTACGATCAGGAAACCCGCAATGCCGTGAAAAATCTTATTGACAGCAACCCAAAAGAGCTGGAAGAAAGTTTTTACCGCAGCCTGGAGTTTGGCACCGGTGGCCTTAGAGGAATTATGGGCGTTGGCACCAACCGCATGAATAAATATACGGTTGCCAAAGCCACTCAAGGCCTGGCCAATTATATGAAAAAGATGTTTCCGGGAAAGGAATTATCAATGGCAGTGGCGCACGATTGCCGCAATAATAGCCCTTATTTTGCACGTATCACCGCCGAAGTAATGTCGGCAAACGATATTCGCGTTTATCTTTTTGAAAGCCTACGCCCTACTCCCGAGCTATCGTTTGCCATACGCGAACTGAACTGCCAGAGCGGTGTGATGATTACTGCCTCGCACAACCCCAAAGAATACAATGGATACAAAGCTTATTGGGATGATGGTGGCCAGCTGATTGCGCCACATGACAAAAATGTGATTGCCGAAGTAGAAAAAATCAGCAGCCTTGATGAAGTGAAATTTGAAGCGAAAAATGAGCTTATTGAAAATATCGGTGCAGCAATTGATGCCAAATACCTCTCGCGCGTAAAAGCATTGAGCCTTTCACCGGAAACTATTAAACGTCAGAAAGATTTCCGGATAGTTTATACGCCAATTCATGGAACTGGGGTCGAACTTGTGCCCAAAGCACTTTCCGCTTTTGGCTTTGAAGCCGTTTATAATGTGCCGGCACAAGATGAGGTTGATGGCAACTTCCCGACGGTTCACTCCCCCAATCCGGAAGAACCCGCTGCCCTGAAAATGGCTATTGAGCGCGCTTATGAAGTTGATGCGCAACTTGTTATGGCCACTGATCCGGATGCCGACCGCGTTGGAATTGCCGTGCGTGATGATAAAAATGAGTTTGTGTTGCTCAATGGCAATCAGGCTGCCAGTTTGTTAATTTATTATCTGCTCACCAAATGGGATGAAAACAACAAACTAACTGGCAACGAATATATTGTAAAAACCATCGTCACTTCTGAATTACTTTTTGATATTGCAGACAAGTTTAAAGTTGAAAAATTTGATGTGCTGACAGGTTTCAAATATATCGCCAACATCATCAAAAAGTATGAAGGCAAAAAAACCTTTATTGGTGGCGGCGAAGAAAGCTACGGCTATCTTGTTGGCGATTTTGTGCGCGACAAAGATGCTGTAAGTTCGTGCGCTATGCTTGCCGAAACGGCTGCCTGGGCTGCCGATCAGGGCAAAAGTATGTTTAGCCTGCTGAAAGATCTTTATGTAGAGTTTGGTTTTTATAAAGAGAACTTGCTTTCGGTTACCAAAAAAGGAAAAGAAGGTGCCCAAGCCATCAAAGCGATGATGGATAAGTTTCGCAATAACACACCAAAACTTATTGGAGGCATTGAGCTGGTGCAGATTAAAGACTATAAAAATAGCACGATTCGTAACCTTAAAACCGGTGAACAGACAGCAATCGATCTGCCAAAATCTGATGTCTTGCAATTTCTTTTGGAAGACGGCTCAAAAATCAGCGTGAGGCCTTCAGGGACTGAACCTAAAATAAAGTTCTATTTTGGGGTAAAAGGCATTTTAGATCAGGTTGCACAATTTGAAGAAACCGATAAACATCTTGACAAAAAAATTGAAGCCATAAAAGCCTCACTTGAGATTGCCTGAGGGACTTAAAACGTAATATCCATGAATCAGCACTGTTACTGGCACTTGTAGTCAGAAACAGTGCTGAGTTGTTTCTAAAGGGATGAAAGTATAAAGTAGTATTACAAATAAACTTAGCTAATAAGTTTTATATCAGTATAATACTTATTAATTTTGCCGCAATTTTTAAGCATATAAACATGATCACAGACTTATTTCGAAAAGATAACGAAGAGCTTTACGAAACTTCAATAGTTCAACAGTCGGCTTATTGGTCTTCTGTGAAACAACACTTAGGTTACAAAACAATTGCCGTAAATTACTCCACAAAAGCTTCCTCTCTTTTTCGGAATTCGGAACAAGATAAGAACCTTGTTTCTGACCTTTTGGTCATCATTCAGCAAATAAATCAATATCACTCTATCGCTTATGTACCTTATGGTCCTGAAATTGAGCCAGATGAAGAGCTTCAGGGTTCTTTTTTGGAAGAGCTTTCAGAATCTTTACGTTCCCAACTTCCTATTGGCTGCATTATGATCCGTTACGACCTGCACTGGGAATCCTACTGGGCAAAGGATAAAAGCAATTTTGATGAGCAAGGGCATTGGATTGGCGAACCCTTACTTTCAGCCCAGGAATTCAGGTTTAACTACAATACCCTTAACTGGAATTTTGAAAAAGCGCAGTCTAACATTCTGCCATCCAATACTGTTTTTGTAAACCTTCGAAAAAGCCCTGACGACTTGCTCAGCAGTATGAAACCCAAAACCCGTTACAATATAAAGTTAGCAAGTCGTAAAAATGTTGAAGTGAAAATGATGGGCATCGAAAACTTACCTATCTGGTACAAACTATATCAGGATACGGCAACACGCAATGGTATTTATGTGGACCAGATGAGTTATTTCGAAACCGTTTTGTCAACAAGAGCAGCAGATACACTTTCACCAGCTGAAGTTTTTCTTTTGGTGGCCGAACAAAATACCGTTCCCTTGGCTGCTATGTTTTTGATAATCAGCTCTAAAAGGGCCTCATACCTTTATGGTGCCTCCTCATCTAAAAATCGAAATACCATGGCCACCTATGCTTTACAATGGGAAGCTATGAAATTTAGCAAAGCCAAAGGATGCACAGAATATGATATGTTTGGCGTGGCTCCGCGTCCCGAACCTACGCATCCGATGTATGGATTGTATAAATTTAAAGTCGGCTTTGGCGGAAGCATTCATCATAGCTTGGGCTGTTGGGATTACCCTTTGATCGAAGATAAATACAATTTTTTCAGGGCAACTGAGCTAAACGGTCAGGGCTTTCATATTAACTGAGTTACCCTGTTCGTAAGTTTTGAAGAAAGTGATATCAATTGTTGATTTTGATTTTGCTTACTGAACCCCTTTTTTTACTGCCGTCAAAGCACCTAAATTGGTATATTTGCATATAAAATTTATGGTCAACAGCTATTTGTAGGCTTTGAAAATTGTAAGATTGCAGCGAAAGATTACGCTTTAGCAAAAGCTCAACATCCAAATGTGATTAATATATGTGTCGTTTTTTTTCTGATCACAAACATTTCGGTCTGATTTTGATCTTGCTAGCGTTTTATTTCCAAAATGCATCCGTGAAAGCGCAGGATACCGTGTTTTTGAAAAAGAAATCAGCTTTTTATATCAACGACAGTGTTTACCGAACAAAAAGCGATACAATAATTATTCTCAAACCTGGTCAAAAATTTTTACCCTTAAACAAGGATTCCGTTTTTTATCAAACCCTTAGCAATCGCGCTAATCGCAACAGAATACTCGCAGAACTGCTCGATTTAGCAATTCGGCAAACACCTGCAAGCAACACCGTTCAAGGTGATCTTATTGATGAAAGCAAAAAATGGGACGAATATAAGGGTTTGATTATCAGTGACATTATCATCAAGCAGCCCCCAATAGGCGAGTTTAGTTTTATTGATTCTGCTTTGTATGCTAATAAACTGGCCGAAATTGTTCAGTTTTTTCACACATATACCAAGCCGGAAGTTATCCGGAAAAATCTTTATATCAAAAAGGGAGACACCATAAATCCATGGAATTTAACTGATAATGAGCGCTATATCCGCAACCTGAGTTTTATTGAAAACGCCCGCTTTTATCCCACGCAGGTCAGTAACGACAGCATTGAGCTGCTATTGGTAGTTCAAGATAAAATTGCTTACGGAATTTTTCCGGTTTTTCACTCTGCCAACAGACAAAGCCTCAAGATTCGCAACTCTAACTTTTTAGGTTTTGGCAATGAGCTGGGCTTAAGCGTTACTAACGAAAAAAACACAAAGCCCGAAGTGTATATCTCGGATTTGCATTTTAAAATCAGCAACTTTAATAAAACGTTTATCCAAGCCAAGGCAGCCTATAGCCGGTCATCATCCGAAACTCACCTAAGTATGGAAGCTGGCCGCGAATACCTGGCCAATGCCTACCAGCTGGCAGGCAATATTGAGTTGAGTTATAATGATACTGACTTGCAGGATTGGATGACACCAAACAGCGATTTCGTAGAATCTACGGCCTATTTTGATGCGAATGTTTGGGCAGGCTACCAAATTGAGCTAGACAAAAAGAAGCGATTGTCCATGCGTCCGGCTTATATATTTCCGGCGGCAGCCATTTATAATCGCTATCATATTGACCGGCCATTCATAAACCTGGACTCCAATCTTTTTCTGAGCAATCAAAGCAGTTTTTACGCTTCTTTAAGTCTGCTATCACAGGATTTTATTTCAACGGAAAAGCTACTGGCACAAGGACTAAAACAAACATTACCAGTAGGTTTAGGACTCACTTTTACTAGCGGCTATATGTTTAGTGAATTTTACAATATGCCCTATTTAGGATTTAGTAGCATTTATGCCATTAGAACCAATCGGTTGGGATACCTTATTGCCAACCTCAAATTTGGCACTTTTATCCATAAACAGCACATGCGACAGGGTGCTTTTGAAGCCAATATTAGCCATTTAGGAAGGGCTTATGAAACCGGACGTTATGGTTTCAGAATTTTTACGGGACTAAGATACACTTTGGGAATAAACCGGGTAACTTATGACAGCCTTTACCTGAATAATACTCATGGCATCACAGGATTGAGTACGGATGACTTTAAAGGTTTTCAGCGTATAAATGCTGAACTTGAATTCATCCTCTACACGCCTTGGCGGTGGATTGGATTTTATTTTACGCCCTATTTTATTGCCGAAGCCGGGCTAATTGGCAGGCCAGGTCGTTCTGTGTTCAAAAACAGATTTATTTCAGCTTTTGGGGCCGGCATCCGACTGCGCAACGAGTTTTTAGTGTTTTCATCCATTCAATTGCGCTTTTTGTTTTATCCCCATGCGCCCGCCGGCGATTCGCACTGGTCCATAGATCTCTCTGACGAAATAGATTTTGAATACTTTGACTTTAACCCTGGTGCTCCGGGGCCGGTGAAATTCGAATAGCTTATTATTAATATTGTTTTAAACTAGGGCTTTTTGAGTTATCACTGTTTAGCAGCACCTCCGCAACGATCCGGATTTTTATCTGGCATTAAATGACATGTAAAACCCTGTATTCATGCTCATTAAAGCTGAAAACATCACCAGGCTGCTTTCCTTTCATCGCGTGAAACAAAGGCACCAGCATGGAGATAACCGCTACATCCTCTCCTTTAAAGTTAGTTATTCCGATCCCAATTGAAATTAAAAATGTCGCACTATCTGTGGTCACCAGAGCGCCAAACTCAACAGTTTTGTGCTGCATTTCTAAATCTATTCTATTCAGCACATCCAGATTACTCATAGCCTGAGTCAACTGCTTAGCAAACATATCCTTACGTCTTATCTGCTGATTTCTAAACCCATCGTAACGGTCTTTGGGCATTCCATAATTGTTGGCTTCTTCCTGTGCATCTTCCATAGTTTTTCGGGCATTGGAAATAGCCTGTCGCTGCATTTCGATCAAATGCATAACGAGTTCGGTTTTATAGTCTTGATCTTTCACGATATTCTTTAATTTTGCAAACACAAACTTAATCATTTGAGAACACATTAGCAAAACAAACCAGTATGTCAAACGATCCCACTTTATCAAGAAATATTTTAGAAATGGCCGCCGTAGCCAGCGAGTTTTGCAATTTTCTGGAAGATGCTTCCAGCCTGAAGCGCGAAGCCTTTTTCAACTCTTTGCAAGGGCTTGTGCCACTACTCTATCTCAGAGGAAGTCTGCTACCAGATATTGAACCCGAATTTCCGGAAGCTAACGAGCGATTTGTGACGGAAGAACAGTGGGAAGGGTTGTTTAATAATTTGCGTGAGCTAAGCGGTGATTTAGACGAGTTTTGGTTTATTGATCACACCGGAACGCATATCACCGAAACACTAAAAGGTAGTTTTTCTGAACACCTTACCGATGTCTATCAGGATTTAAAAGACTTTATACTGCTATTTAAAAAACCGCAATTGGCATCACGCGAAAATGCTGTAGCCGCTTGCAAAGCGAATTTTATACCCCATTGGGGAAGGCGACTTTCAAACTTACTTCCGGCATTGCATCAAATAAAAGCGGAAACAAAACCAGAAGAATTTGACAATCAGGATCCGATAATTTAAGCCTATCTGCCAAAGCTTTGATTTGCGCCGTCTTCCAGCTTTTTTCAGCGTAAAATCTTTCAAATATATTGCCAACAATACCTAACAATAGGGATGTTGTGCCATGCTTAAAATGTCGTCTTTTGCACATGCCTGATTATGCTATTATGAAGACACTTGCTGAATTAAAAGAAGGAGAAAAAGGGATCATCATGAAGGTGAAAGGTCGTGGTGCTTTTCGCAAACGTATCATTGAGATGGGTTTTGTGGTGGGTAAACCTGTGATTGTTGTAAAGAATGCGCCCTTGCGTGATCCGATTGAATACAACATCATGGGATATGAAGTGTCTTTACGCCGTAGCGAGGCCTCACTCATCGAGGTAGCTAACGGCAATGATTTGCAGCTCATTAACACATCTGCCTACCATGGCGTGCAGGCGTTGGAGCAAACCCTCAAATTGCGGCCGCCAACCAAAGCGAAAAAAATTAGTGTGGCACTTGTCGGTAATCCTAATTCTGGGAAAACGACACTATTCAATATTGCATCGAACTCCAAAGAACGGGTTGCGAACTACGGCGGTGTTACTGTTGACGCCAAACTAGCTACCTTTAAGCAAAGCGGCTATCATTTTGATTTGGTTGACTTACCTGGCACTTATAGCATCACGAGTTATACACCCGAAGAGCTCTATGTAAGAAATCATATTTTCGACGAACTCCCTGACATCGTGGTGAATGTGATCGATGCCTCAAACCTCGAACGCAATCTATACCTCACCACCCAGCTTATCGACATGGATATCAAGGTAGTAGTTGCCTTGAATATGTATGACGAGTTTCTACAAAAAGGCGACAAGTTCGATTTTGAGCTGTTGAGCAAAATGCTTGGCGTCCCAATTATCCCTACTGTAGCATCAAAAGGAACAGGCGTCGCAGAGCTTTTTGATAGAATTATTAAGGTTTATAACGATAATGATCCTGCCGTTCGTCATATTCATGTCAATTATGGTTTCGACATAGAAGAAGGCATCAAAAGTCTGCAAAAGCTACTCAACAAAGATGGAAACCAACCACTTATTAATGTCATTTCGCCCAGATATCTGGCCATTAAACTCATCGAAGGAGATGAGGCCGAGTCGGAACGGATAAAAGTTTGTGTAAACTATCAGGAGATTTTAGCAGAGACTAAAACCATTCAAAACCATATCAGCTCTATCTTCAAGGAAGAACCCGAAACCATTATCACCGACGCTAAATATGGTTTTATTGAAGGCGCCTTACGCGAAACCTTTCAGGCTGTGGTTGAACCACCACCGACAAAAAGCAGAAAAATCGACTCTATTTTGACCCATAAATACTGGAGTTATCCCATTTTTATATTTATTATTTGGGGAATTTTTCAGGCAACTTTTATTTTAGGTGACTATCCCATGCAGTGGATCGAGTGGATTATGGGCTGGTTGGGACAATTGCTGTATGATAATATGTCTACCGGAATTTTGAGAGATTTAATGGTAGACGGCATCATTGGTGGTGTTGGTGGCGTTATCGTTTTCCTGCCCAACATTCTTATCTTATTCTTTTTCCTTTCGCTTCTCGAAACCACGGGTTATATGGCACGCGTAGCCTTTATCGTTGATAAACTGATGCACAAAGTTGGGCTTCACGGGCGGTCGTTTATCCCGCTTCTGATGGGCTTTGGCTGCAACGTGCCGGCCATTATGGCTACGCGCACTATCGAAAATAAAAGCGATCGCTTAGTTACCATGATGATTATCCCTTTTATGTCATGCAGCGCCAGGTATCCGGTTTATATCCTGATAATCAGTGCCTTTTTCGATTCTTATCGCGGCACTTTACTTTTTGGCATCTATCTTTTAGGGATACTCTTTGCCGCTTTGCTGGCCTGGGTATTCAAGAGGACGCTTTTTCAGGCCAACGAAATGCCTTTCGTAATGGAACTGCCGCCTTATCGCATGCCGACGAGTAAGGCCATTTTGAAGCAAACCTGGTTTAAAGGCGGCCAGTATCTCAAAAAAATGGGTACGATTATTCTTTATGCCTCTATGATTATTTGGGCTTTGGGTTATTTCCCAATGGGCAGAGATATTGAAAAAAAGTATAATACACAAATTGAAGCTGTGGAAATGAGTTTCGCAAATTTTGACGAAACTGACCCTCCAGCTGATATAAAAGCTATTGAACAGCTGATGGCTGATAAAGACGATAAAATGCGCAGTCTGGTTAACGAACGTGACAGCAAAAAACAAGAAAACTCTATTATTGGACGCATTGGGAAATTTATTGAACCTGCCATTCAGCCACTTGGCTTTGATTGGAAGATGGGCATAAGTTTGCTCGCAGGCTCGGCAGCCAAAGAAGTTGTAATCTCCACAATGGGCGTGATTTATCAAACCGGCCCGGGCGATGAAGTCTCCGAAAACCTGATCACCAAGCTTAAAACGGATACTTATGACTATGGCCCTAAGAAAGGCGAGCGCGTGATGCGACCACTTGTTGCCTTGTCGTTTATGATTTTTGTGCTGATTTATTTCCCTTGTATTGCTGTTTTTGCCGCCATCAAGAAAGAGTCCGGCGCCTGGAAATGGCCTTTGTTTACAGCGGTTTACACTACTGGAATAGCCTATTTAGCAGCTCTGGCAGTCTTTCAAATTGGAAGTTTAATGGGTTTTTAAAACTTTGTAATCTTTATTTCTACCCAATGGGTTATTTTGTGCTGTATAAGACAGCTTTAAAATCAGAAATAATTCATGTACATTTGCCCAAGTAATTGGTGAAAGCTTTTCGCAGATAATTAGAATTGACTTAATTTGAGCAATCATTCCATGAAAGTTATAGATAAACCGGCCTTTTTAGACACATTTCAATATTTCGATAAACCCATTGTGGTTGAAATTATTGATATTTTCATCAATGAATATCCTGACCGCATACAAAGGATCGAGAAGGCCATTCGAGAAAAGGATTTTACGGCACTTAAATTTGATGCGCATAGCATGAAAGGCGTGATTGCAAATTTTGTTGCTACAGAACCACATCAGCTGGCTAAAGAGCTTGAAATGAAAGGCATGAATCAAGATGGCAGCAGTTTGGATGAACTTTTTGAAGCCCTCAAAAAATCAACCATATCACTTATAGACGACCTCAAAAAACTACGTCCTGCATTTGAAGAATAACAAGCTCAAATTAAATAAACTTTTATCTGCGCCTATCCAAACGGTTAAGTCCTTCGACAGCAAGTGGATAATTAGCCTGCAATTGCAACACCTTTTCATATAATTCACGTGCATTCACGATATATTCCATCTCTTCCAGTGTTCGGCCTTTGTTATACAGCGCATCAATATTTTTAGGATTTATGGCCAAAACCGCATCGAAATAGGTGAGTGCATTTTCGTAATCCTGTTTATATACCAGATTTACGTAGCCCATGTTGTATAAAAACTCCGGATTATCTGGTTTCATCATCAAAAGCGTATCATAATGTGCAAGTGCTTCATCAACCCCTTCATTATCTTGAAGATACAAAGCCAACTGATAGCGTGCTACTACCGATGCCGGAAAGCGTTTAATGGCATCTAAGAGAAAATCCTTAGCCAAACTATTGCGTTGCGCAGTGTAAACTACGCCAATCTGGTAAAGCGCTTCAAAGAAATTTTCGTCTTGATCTCTGGCTATCATAAAATTTTTCATCGCCGAAACGGTATCTTCTCTGGCCAAAAAAACCAAGCCACGCACATAGTAGGCTTCCGGATTAAAATTCCCCATCCGGAGTGCCTTATCTGTATAGGCCAAAGCCATATTGAGGTTGCGTTGCAACAGATTGAGTTCGGCAAGTTTTACCTGTGGCCGCGGATCATTTGGAGCTACCTCCGCAGCTTTTACAAGTGTAGTTTGTACGCTTTCGGCCTGCCCCATGCCATAGTAGATTTCGGCTAAAATCAAATAGGCATTAACCGATTTATTATCAAGGCTCAATGCCTGATTTATATCGCGTAAGGCACGATCAATACGTTCACGGCTTAAGTAAAGTGCTGCCCTATTTACAAAAAGACTTGCATTGGTGCTGTCAGTTGCAATGGAATCGTTGAGCATTACAAGCGCATCCTGCTGGTTTTTAAGGCCAGGAGTCTCGACTTCAACAGCAGATGTCGCCGACTGCTGTGAATTATTTTGGCAGGAAGCCAGCAAAAAAAGTAATAAAGAAGCTAAAAATAATCTAATCATAGGTGAATCTTCCGAGTTGAATCTCCGCTGGGCGGATGATTTAATAACAAAATAAAGAATTGCCGGATAAAAAATGAATTACCCGGCAATAGAACAAAAGCTTTTAAATGGAGGCTGTTTGCAGCGCGGCACGAATCTTTACTTCAAGCTCATCAGCCAGTTCAGGATTTTCCTCAATCAGATTTTTCACTGCTTCACGGCCTTGTCCAAGTCGTGTTTCACCATAGCTGAACCATGATCCGCTCTTTTTGATCACATTGTGCTCAACACCTAAATCGATGATTTCGCCCACGCGTGAAATTCCAACACCAAAAATAATATCAAATTCAGCTTTTCGGAATGGCGGTGCCACCTTGTTTTTAACCACTTTAACACGAGCACGGTTTCCAGTAGCGTTTTCGCCGTCTTTTATTTGACTGACTCTACGGATATCAAGTCTTACAGAGCTATAAAATTTCAGGGCATTACCACCGGTTGTGGTTTCCGGATTACCAAACACTATGCCAATTTTATCACGTAACTGATTGATAAAAATACAGATAGCACCAGTTTTGCTGATTGTCCCAGTGAGCTTGCGCAATGCCTGCGACATCAGCCTGGCCTGTAGTCCCATTTTGCTGTCGCCCATCTCGCCTTCAATTTCACTTTTTGGTGTTAAGGCAGCTACTGAATCAACAACGATAACATCAATAGCGCCGGAACGTATGAGATTCTCAGTGATTTCAAGTGCTTGTTCACCATGGTCAGGTTGCGAAATCAGTAGATTTTCAATGTCAACGCCTAATTTTTGAGCATAAAAACGGTCGAAAGCATGCTCGGCATCAATAAAAGCCGCAATGCCACCGGCTTTTTGTGCCTCGGCTATAACGTGCAGGGCAAGGGTAGTTTTACCAGAGCTCTCCGGCCCATAAATTTCTACTACTCTGCCTTTGGGCAAACCACCTATTCCAAGCGCAAAATCAAGACCGATCGATCCGGTAGAAATACTTTCGATACTTTCTACTGCACTGTCGCCCAGTTTCATAATACTTCCTTTGCCATAATTTTTTTCAATATTTCCCATGGTGGCTTCCAGGGCTTTCAATTTCTCCATCCGAACTTTATCGGCGTTCTCTTTGGCTTTTTCTGATGTCATATTAGTGTTAGTTTAATTGTATAATTTAAAAATTTGGTTGGCATGATCGTCTGTTTTTACTTTTTTAATCACCTCTTCAATTTTACCTTCTTTATTAATGATAAAGGTGCTGCGCAAAAGTCCTTCGTATTTTTTTCCGTACATATTTTTTTCGCCCCAGGCACCATAGGCTTTGACAATTTTTAATGCAGGGTCAGCCAATAATGAAAAGGGCAAGCTGAATTTTTCAGCAAATTTTTGATGCGATTCTTCCGTATCAGGGCTAACACCCAATACCACGAATCCTTTATCAATCAGCGCTTCATGATTATCGCGTAAGTTGCATGCTTCTTTGGTACAGCCGGGTGTATTATCTTTGGGGTAAAAATAAAGTACAATGTTTTTTCCTTTAAAATCACTGAGTGAAACTGTATTTCCGTGTTGATCTTTAGCACTAAACTCTGGTGCTTTTTCTCCTTTTTCTAACATTTTTTTTTGTATTTTTAGAAGTTTACAAATCTAGTTTAACTGCAACAATCGTCAACAATTATAGTTTATTTTTTGTTTTCTTAGTTTTTTTATTTTCGGCTTGATAATAGTCGCAAATACTCCTTAAACCACAGTTCTCACAATCGGGTTTGCGTGCTTTACATACATATCTTCCATGCAAAATAAGCCAGTGATGTGCTTTTGAAATAACGGCTTCGGGCAGATGCTCCACCAGTTGTTGTTCGGCTTGTAGTGGTGTTTTGGCTTTTGTTGTTAATCCAATTCTGGCCGCCACCCGAAACACATGCGTATCAACCGCCATTGCTGGTTTATTATACACTACAGAAGCTATCACATTAGCAGTTTTGCGGCCTACACCGGGTAACTTTTGCATTTCTTCCACATCTTCGGGCACGATACCATTAAACTTCTCAACCAATACTTTGGCCATACCGATCAGGTTTTTAGCTTTGTTATTGGGATAAGAACAGGATTTAATTTGCTGATAAACAGCATCCTGACTTGCAACAGCGAGAACTTCAGGTGTTGGATAGACCTCGAAAAACGCAGGCGTGATAAGATTGACCCGTTTATCGGTACACTGTGCCGACAAAATTACGGCAACCAGCAACTGATACGGCGATTCAAAAGATAGCTCGGTTTCTGCAACCGGCATGTGTCTTTCGAAATAATCTACAAAAGCAGCAAATTTCTCTTTTTTCGTCAAGGTAAAAGATTTGGAACAAATATACAGGATTTTCCGCAGCCAATAGAAGCTGTTTTTGATGAACAAATCATTTAGAAAATTTTATCTATTGAGACATGCTCACATACGTCTCCTATAATTGTCAAAAAAGCCTTCAATGCCTTGCAAATCAGTATATCCTAAACTAAAAAACCTCCGACTTTTTAGAGGCCGGAGGCAGTTTTAATGAAATAACTTAATTCATCAGCCTCTCTATATTTCCTATTGACTTAGTGTTGAAACAGTCGAATGAGGCTGCAAAATCAATTAAAAATTGCATACTTCTTTTCGTTGGCTTCACATTGTCAAAGTCCTGGTGAAATGCACATTTAAGGCTTTTTTGAAGCAGGCTGTCGTTTGTGGATTGCTGATTAAATAAGGATTGTAGTGTAAAATTATTGTTCATAGGCAGCTAATGTGGTTTATTTAACTACCTCTTAAACGAAAGCTTACTTCACTTTAGTACACTTCCTACATAATTTTTTACATAGTCAACACCAGATTTTTCTCGGTAATCATCTTTCTCATGTTTATGAGCGCATAACGCATCCTTCCTAAAGCCGTGTTAATGCTCACGTTGGTGAGCTCAGCGATATCTTTAAAGCTCATTTCTGCATAAAGTCTAAGGTAAAGAACTTCGCGTTGTTCATCGGGCAAAAGCGCGATCATCTTGCGTAAATCTTCGTGAATTTGTTCTGTAATCATCTGCTGCTCTACCGTAGGGTCTGACAAACCAATGTTTTCCAAAAAGTCGTAAAGATCATTTTTCACGTCGGTATAAGGTATGCGCTTAGCCTTGCGGAAATGATCGATAATCAGGTTGTGCGCAATACGCATCGCCCATTGAATAAACTTACCCTCTTCTTTATAAGCACCGCTTTTGAAGGTTTTAATGATCTTAATAAAAGTATCCTGAAATACATCATCAGCCAGCTGCCTGTCCTTGACAAGCATCATAATGTAAGAAAAAATCCTGGTTCTGTGACGATTAATTAACAGTTCAAAACTGGTGTGATTACCATTAAGATAACTTTCAACCAGCTCTTTATCAGTATATTCTACTGTTTTCATAGAGCCTCCCTTGTTTTAAAAAATAATTCTTAAAGGGTAAAAGTTATTGCTATAAAAGTCCTCCTTATTGGTAATTAATGTTAATCTTTTGCGCAACGATGCACGCTTTTCTACTGGCAAATATACACATAGATTTAACAAAGGCAAATATTATTGGTAATTTCGCCAAAATTTTTTCTTTACGAATGGATACAAACAGCAAAAATAACAGCATATATTTAAAAGGTGTAAGGGTAAATAATTTAAAAAACATCAGCTTACACATCCCCAAAAATAAACTGGTCGTAATAACCGGTCTTTCAGGTTCGGGCAAATCGTCATTAGCCTTTGATACGCTATATGCCGAAGGCCAAAGACGCTATGTGGAGAGTTTAAGTTCGTATGCACGTCAGTTTCTGGGTAGGATGAACAAACCTGATGTGGATTTTATTTCCGGAATTTCACCGGCTATCGCTATTGAGCAGAAGGTAAACAGCAGAAACCCACGATCTACTGTTGGCACCAGCACAGAGATTTATGAATACCTGAAGCTGTTATTTGCCCGTATCGGCAAAACTTATTCACCTCTGTCGGGGAAGTTGGTTCAGCGCCACCGCGTGAGTGATGTGGTCAATTTTATATTAGGGCTACCCGAAAGCACAGAAGTATTAATTCTTGCGCCATTGCTTCTGCCCAAAGACCGAAGTGCCGTGCAGCAACTAACCCTATTACTTCAGCAGGGTTTTAGCCGTTGCTTGATCAATAGCGAGATCAACCGTATGGAGGATGCTATTGAAAATCACCGCTTTAAAAAGAAAGATGAAATTCATATCGTAATCGATCGCGTACTGGTTAACCCTGCTGATAAAGATATTTCTGCCCGCCTTGCCGATTCAGTCCAAACGGCTTTTTATGAAGGTGATGACCATTGTTTTATTCAATACAAAACAGCTCGAAAAACCGAAGTCGTACAGTATTCATCGCGTTTTGAGGCCGATGGCATTCATTTTGAAGAACCTACTGTGAATATGTTCACTTTCAACAATCCTTATGGTGCCTGCAAACGCTGCGAAGGTTTTGGAAGCATCATCGGCATTGATGAAGATCTGGTCGTTCCCAACAAAGGGCTTTCGGTGTATGAGGGCGCAATAGCTTGCTGGAAAGGCGAGAAAATGGGCGAATGGAAAGAACGCATGATTCAAACTGCCTCCAGATTTGATTTCCCAATTCACAAACCTTATTACGCCTTAAGCGATGCGCAACGCAATCTGATATGGACTGGAAATGCTTATTTTCAGGGACTTAACGACTTTTTCAAGGAGTTAGAAGAGCAGACCTACAAAATTCAGTACCGTGTAATGCTTTCGCGTTATCGCGGCAAAACGATATGCCCTGAATGTGAAGGAACACGACTGCGAAATGACGCTAAATATGTAAAAGTTGGCGGAAAAAATATTGCAGAACTCGTATTGATGTCGCTCGAAGACTTATACGCTTTTTTTCAAGACATTAAACTGGATCCTTCAGATCGTAAAATTGCAGAAAGATTGCTCACAGAAATCAGCAACAGGATTTACTTTCTGCTCGAAGTTGGATTAGGATACTTAACGCTTAACAGATTGTCTAACAGTCTTTCAGGAGGCGAGTCGCAAAGAATTAATCTGGCCACATCACTCGGAAGCAGCCTAGTGGGTTCCACTTATATTCTTGACGAACCGAGCATCGGTTTGCATAGTCGCGACACCGAGAGGCTGATTGCCGTATTACGCAGGCTGCGCGATATCGGCAATACCGTCATCGTGGTTGAGCATGACGAAGGAATTATGAAAGCCGCCGACCAGCTTATCGATATCGGTCCTGAAGCCGGAAGACTTGGTGGTGAGCTGGTTTTTCAAGGCAATTTTGAAGAATTAAAACACCATCCTGAAAGCCTGACCTCACGCTATCTGACCGGCGAAAAATTTATTGAAGTACCCAGGCACAGGCGAAAGTGGAATAATTTTATCGCCATAAAAGGTGCAGCACAACATAATTTAAAGCATTTGAACATTAAGTTCCCACTGAATGTGTTGACTGTGATTACAGGTGTTAGCGGATCGGGCAAATCCAGTTTGGTGCGTGGAATTTTGTACCCTGCACTCAAGAAAGTATTAGGAGGTTATGCTGAAAAAACCGGTCGCTACGGCGAAATATCCGGTGACATTAAAAACATTTCTTCAGTAGAAATGATTGACCAAAACCCAATTGGTCGTTCAAGCCGTTCAAATCCTGCTACTTATGTAAAAGCTTTTGATGATATCAGACAACTTTTCGCAGAGCAAAAGCTGGCCAAAGCCAGAGGTTATAAACCCGGATTTTTCTCGTTTAACGTTCCCGGCGGTCGCTGCGATCTTTGCGAAGGCGAAGGTACCGTGAAGGTTGAGATGCAGTTTATGGCCGATGTTTTCCTAATTTGTGATGCTTGCGATGGCAAACGTTTTAAGGAAGAGGTGCTTGAAATAAAATTTGAAGGAAAACATATTTCCGACATCCTTAACATGACGATCAATGAGGCCATCAGTCTTTTTGAAACAGCAAAAAGCGCCGAGACGATCTGTAATCGTATCGTTAGTAAATTGAAACCACTGCAAGACGTAGGGCTGGGCTATCTAAAACTCGGACAATCGTCCAACACCCTAAGCGGCGGTGAAGCACAGCGCATTAAACTGGCATTCTTCCTTACGAAAGGCGCGACAGAGCAGCCCACGCTTTTTATTTTTGACGAACCAACGACCGGATTGCATTTTCACGACATCAACAAACTCCTTATCGCGTTTCAGGCATTGATAGAAAACGGACATACCATTATAGTTATTGAACACCATCCCGATATCATCAAATGTGCTGATTGGGTGATTGATTTGGGCCCGGAAGGCGGTGAAAAAGGTGGACAATTACTTTTTGAAGGAAAACCGGAAGATTTGGCAAAGCAAAAAAATTCCTATACCGCTGTCGCCATCCGCGATAAGTTAAGCATTCCTAAAAAGTAAGCTTTCAAAGCGCGTTTGCAATTTTTATTTAAAGCAAAAGCTTATTTTTGCCTCAAATTTAAAATCATTCTAAATAATGAAAAAGCTTTTTATCCCTCTGTATTTGTTATTTATACTAAGTGCTTGCAATTCCCCCTCGGGACAGCACGATCATGAAAACGGTCATGAGCATTCGCACGAAGACAGTAAAGCTTCGGTAAAAAACGTAGTGCATTACCCTGCTGAGAAAAACCTCACCAATATGAAGCAGCTCACATTTGGTGGTGACAATGCCGAAGCATACTTTAGTTTTGACGACAAAATGATTGTTTTCCAATCGAATAACCCAGCCTGGTCGCTTGAATGCGATCAGATATTTTATACCCCACTTGCTGGTGCTAATATGGGCGAAAACATTCCTCCGATGATCAGTACCGGCCAGGGACGAACAACTTGTTCCTACTTTATGCCCGGCAACAAGACCATTCTATATGCCTCCACTCACATGGGAGATGGAAGTTGCCCACATGTGCCGGAGCCTCGTGCCGATGGAAAATACGTTTGGCCAATCTATAAGGATTACAACATCTTTACTGCTGATTTACAAGGTAATATCATCGATACATTGACAAACCGTCCCGGCTATGATGCCGAGGCTACCGTTTCGCCCAAAGGCGATAAAATCGTGTTTACCTCCGATCGGAGTGGCGACCTGGAATTATACACCATGGATATAGATGGCAGCAACGTAAAACAAGTTACTTTCGGTCTTGGTTATGATGGCGGAGCTTTTTTCTCACCTGATGGTACAAAACTGGTTTTCAGGTCTTCACGCCCACAAACCACAGAAGAAATCGAAGAATACCGCGGCCTGCTTGAACAGGGTTTGGTGATGCCAACCAATATGGAAATCTATGTTTGTGATGTGGATGGCTCAAACCTAAAACAGGTAACTAACTTAGGAAAAGCCAATTGGGCACCTTATTTCCACCCTTCCGGCGAGAAAATCTTGTTTAGCTCAAATCACCATTCAGACCGTGGTTATCAGTTCAATATCTTCATGATAAACCTCGACGGAACCGGACTGAAACAAATTACCCACGACAACACTTTTGATGCTTTCCCCATGTTTTCGTTTGATGGCACAAAATTGATTTTCTCCAGCAATCGCAACAACAATGGCACCCGCGACACCAATATTTTCTTGGCTGATTGGGTTGAGTAAAACATACTTAAACTAGTGCAAAAAAGCCGGTTGAAAAAATTTAACCGGCTTTTTTTTGCTTTCAACGCAAATTTTCTATGTCACTGATTATGCACTTTTATTGCTCAGCGTTTAGCCTAAAATACTTGTCAATCATATAAAATAGTTCCTCTCGGAGGATTGGCTTTGAGATATAATCGGTGCAGCCACTATCAAATGCTTTTTGTTTATCACCACCCATCGCATGCGCGGTCTGTGCGATGATAATAACATTCTTGTCAAATTTTCGGATTGCCTCGGTAGCTTCGTATCCGTTCATTCCGGGCATTTTTATATCCATGAGTATTAGATTTACACTCCGGTTCGCCCTAAATATATCCACAGCTTCATCACCCGTCTTCGCCCAATACAATTTGTTTATGAGTGGTTTCAGCGTTTTGGACAACACCATGGCTGACGTTTCCTCGTCTTCTGCCACTAATATATTTAGCTTGTTTGATTCTGAATCCATTTGTTTTGGTTTTTCCTCTTGTAAGTTTTCTATATACATATCTTCATGGTTTCCATTCAAAGGTAGCTCAACATAAAAAACGGTGCCCTCTCCTACTTTACTTTTCAAATAGAGTTTTCCGCCAAGCATTTCTGTATAAGCACGCGCAATAGAAAGCCCAAGACCAGCACCCTGCATCGCCATTTTATCAGCAATATCGGCTTGCACAAAACGGTCGAAAATAGCTTGTTGGCGGTCTTCAGGAATTCCAATTCCGGTGTCGCTTACAAAAATGGTGAGCTGCCTTAGCGTCTGTTTAAATCCTAAACGTATTTCACCTTTATCCGTGTATTTTACTGCATTCTTGATAAGATTGATAAGGATGGCTTCTAACTTATCTTTATCTGTGGTAATAATTAAGTCCTCTGAATCTGCTGAAACATTAATTATTTTCAAGTTTTTGGTATTAACTTCGGGCTGAAAAAAATTGAGTTGCTCGTTGAGGAGATTCAGCAGCGATACAGCAGTAAAGCGTGTTTCCATGCTGCCAGATTCTATTTTTGAAATATCAATAATATCATTGATAATCCCCAACATACGCATTCCGCTTTTTTCAATAATTTGGAGATACTCCAATTGTTCGCTTCCGCTAAGATCAGGCTCTTTCAGCAATTCAGCAAAGCCTAAAATACCATTCATCGGCGTTCTGATTTCATGACTCATATTTGCCAGGAAAGCAGATTTGAGCTGATCACTTTCTTCAGCTTTTTCCTTGGCTATCAGCAGTTCATGTGTTCGTTTTTCAACAATTTCTTCTAAGTTCTTATTGAGATTTGCTAAGGCATGTTTTTCCTGATCCAATTTGTAATTCAAATAAAAATTCCGACGGGCATAGAACTCAATGCTATAGGCGGCGAACATACCAATTATGTTGGCACCTAGAAAAAAGAAATTATTATTTAAAATTATCAGTGTCGGAGTGTCTGCATAAAAAATTGCACCAATATTAAAGATCATCAAGGTTAAAAACCCAGCCAGACTTGCTAAAAAAAATCGAAGCCTAATAAAAAAGTAGCCAGCAGAAAAAATCAACATCAAGCCACCGTAATAGGCAATGTTTTCAGGCACTAACATCGTCATAATACTAATGCCTGTACCACCAGCAATGAAACTGACAAATAAAAGTCCCTGCCAGATTTTCTTAAAAAACCTGGTGAACGACAACAAGAAAACAATCAATAATATCGGAATAACAAAAACGTAACGAATGATAAAAAATATTCTGGTAAACACCGGTTCGAGATAGGTATCCAGGTATCCAAAAATGCCATACAAGAGCATGACCAAAACAAAAGAAAGCCTAAACTGAAAAACACTTTCAGCATAATATCTTTCGAGAAAGAGCTGCTCAAATTTTTCAGGAAAAGCTAAGGTGACCTTATTTAGCTTCATCTCCTTTATCAATACACTATCTTTCATTCGATACATTAAAACTTATTTTACAGACTTTTGGGAGCGTGGCATACTTCCTGTAAATTTTAGCTAAAGTAACGATATTCAAAACACGAACAATAAAAAAATATTATGAAGGCAAGAAAATTTGCTCAGCAAACGCTTGTTATGACAATAAAAACTATGAATCTGAAAAAAAATGGCTTAGGTAATTTTCACTTCTGACTTTAGGAGTAAAACGCCTTTAACAGCTCAAACTTCATCAAAATTAGCCGGACTATGAATTCGCTGATTTTTGGGCTACATTTTATTTTGATGTGCTATGCAAAGTATAAGCCCACTCTAAAGTAGAAAAAGTCTTTGTCTCTGTTTCCAGAGTTAGACGTGACAAACCTTTGGAGCTGGCTATTTATAGCTTCTGCCAT
>Ga0265293_10000819_pt1 | contig 71537 bp, 68 predicted proteins | sample Munlanlewell138R_FD_192505 | JGI IMG/M metagenome (GOLD analysis project Ga0265293, IMG submission 192505) | Leachate microbial communities from a municipal landfill in Southern Ontario, Canada - Leachate well 138R | ecosystem: Engineered > Solid waste > Landfill > Unclassified | place: Canada... | reverse complement strand
GCAGTATAAGAAATCGTTTAGGAAACATATTTATGTGTTTATTTATTACCGGCTGAGTAGGTTGGTAGAAACATGTTTTAGCTCCGTAACAAGGCTAAATATCCAGCCGCATAAAGGAAAATGGCACGAGCAACAACAGCTTCTGATACCCTGTATAAAAAACGGGGGGATCTGAGGATGAAAAGAGCCCTTGACAAATACATATCTATAATAAGATTGGCGAGAATAAGCTTAGAGCCAATTTTTGTATTGAGTTCAAGTTTGGGGATTTGAAATGAATACGTTAAAATTGTATAGGAAAAGGATTAGTGCAATCGACCTTTTTTGTGGGGTCGGCGGCTTGACACACGGGCTTGAAAGAGCTGGGGTAGACGTGTGCTTAGGCGTTGATATAGATCCAGCCTGCGAGTATCCGTTTACTGCAAATAATAAGGCAAAATTCCTGCTCCAGTCGGTTGAAGACTTAGTTGTAAACGATTTAGAACAATATTACAAACACGATACAATTAAGTTGATAGCAGGGTGTGCGCCATGTCAAACCTTCTCATCATACAATCAGAAAGCCAATGAATCAGACAAACGTTGGTGGCTTTTAAAACATTTCTCAAGACTTGTAAGCGGTCTGCTACCCGAACTTGTGACAATGGAAAACGTGCCGGGGCTGGAGGGTCAAAACGTTTTTCACCAGTTCGTTTCTAACCTCAAAAGCAATGGATACTCAGTAGATTATAAAGTGATCAATTGCGCACAATATGGAATTCCTCAGAAACGTCATCGCCTTGTTCTGCTTGCATCCAAATTGGGACCATTGGTATTATTGACCCCCGAGCAATTCGGAAACAGTACATGTTCTGTTATGGAAGCTATCAGTGAGCTGCCACCAATCAGAGCTGGTTCAACGCATCCTGATGATCCGCTACATAGATCATCAAGGCTATCTGATATCAATTTGCGTAGAATAAAAGCTTCAAAACCAGGTGGCACTTGGCGCGACTGGCCAGATGAATTACTGGTTGAGTGTCATAAAAAAGCTACAGGGATGACCTATTCAAGTGTCTATGGTAGGATGTCATGGGATGAGCCTTCACCAACTATTACCACACAATTTTACGGGTATGGGAATGGGCGTTTTGGCCATCCAGAACAGGATAGAGCAATTTCTCTCAGAGAAGGTGCAATCCTACAGAGTTTCCCCATAGATTATAAATTCGCTCGCCCTGGAGATCCTATTCATCAAAGGACTATTGGCCGGTTGATAGGTAATGCTGTTCCTGTGACTCTTGGTGAAGTAATCGGAGTAAGTCTTTTAATGCACGTATCGTCCAGCATATATAAAGGGTATCAACGTGGGCTGAATATAGGAAACAGAAATGATTCTAACTAATAATAGAGAGAAAAGTAACGTCTATCACCGTTCAATTTCTAAACAGGCAAGAAGCGGTGTCCAGTATCTCATAAATCTAAGCTCTCTTAAAGAAGACACTATTGAGGGGGAGATACAGCTCATATGGAAACAGGTGTCTATAGTAATATCACTAGGGACGCGGATCTTCCTCTACCAATGGATGGATAGTAATAGCCGTTCAGGAGTATTTTGGACGTTATTAGTTGGAGACAGTTATGAATGCCAACCTGTCTTTCTTTAATAGATTTGAGAATGGTATCACAATTAAAGGCTACCAACTTAACTATTAGCCAGAACTATTGGTGCAATGAATGTATAACTTTTTTACTATTGATGAAAGACTAATGTAAACGCTTGTAACCAGACTGATCACAAGGAGAAAGAATTGAAAGAATACCGATTAAATGTTGATCTAAGGATATTAGAATTACTTGGACCGAACCTTTACACAAACATCTATTATGTATTAGCTGAACTGATTGCAAATGCCTATGATGCAGATGCACGTAATGTGTATATCATATTAAACGAAGATAACATTAAGGTTGAAGATGATGGACATGGGATGTCTTACGACGCAGGTGACATAAAAAAATACTTAAATGTAGCCGGCGTTTCCAGATCTACTGAGGAAGAATCATTCTCCAAGTTAAAAAAACGTAGGAAAATAGGTAGAAAAGGTATTGGGAAGCTCGCCGCATTATCAGTATCGGAGGACGTCAAAGTCTTAACTGTTGCTAACGGAGAAAAGTCAGGTTTTGTATTGACAAGGCGGCCAGAACACGGCGATCTACTAAAAAGCATCCCTGAAAATGAGATTTCCTTTGATCAAGTTAATCATCAAGGAACTGCAATAATCATGCTTAACCCGCAACATCGTTTACATAAAACACTTAGCGCTATTAAACGGAATTTACTCAGAATCTTCCCCCTAGTTAACAAAGATTTTAGAATCCATATCATCCGAGAAAAGGACAAAGTAGTAATTGATACATATGACGAGGATATCATGTTTGAGCTAAATACTTTGATCACACTTGGAGACAGGTTCAGTCATTTATGCAGTCTTGTGCCAAATACATATTCAGATATACATGGTCAACTGGTGGAACCGAGGAAAAAGGAAATTATACCAATAAAGATGAAAAATACTGATGAAATTGAAAAAAAATATCCACTGGAGATTGAGGGTTGGATTGGAACATATAAATCAACTCGTGGTAGAAAAGCCGAGATGACTGACTTTCCGGATAACTTTATTTCATTATTTGCAAATAGAAAGCTGGGGGAATTTAATATTCTACCGACGATTAGTCAGAATAAACTAAATGAAGTTTTTGTGGTCGGGCAGCTACATGTTGATCTTTTCGAGCAAACTGAATTGCCTGACATGGCATTGAGTAATCGGCAAGGCTATAAAACAGATGACCCAAGATATGAGGCAGTAATAGAGTATGTAAGAGGGACGTTGTTAAAAGATATACTCAAAAAACGTGACATATATACAGACCGAAACAAAGCGAATACGAAATTGCGTAAGGAGCAAGAACAAAAGGATGTTGAGGATAAATTAAAGAAGTCGGTGGATACTTTTCGTAAGAAAGCAAGCAATGAGGCAACTAATGCGTTAGTGTCTCTTGGGGTTACTGTTTCAAAGAAAGAAATAAAAAAGGTTATTGTAGAATCATTAAATGTTAGCAGTATAGATTTAGGGTTGAAGGCAGTTGTCGATTCTCAGAAAAAGAAGATACTTATTAGTCAAACCTCCGTAGATAAGTCTCTTGCTGATGTGATTTACCAAATGCTACTGTTCAATAATGTAATACCTGAAGATATTCTTTACACAAATTGCGATGATGAAACCTGTCGTGTGCCAGAAGGTCGTTCTGTATATGACTATTTACGTGATTTTTTTGTGGAAAGCTACTCTAATCAGAAGATATTTGTTCTTTTTATAACGAGCGAAAACATGAAGAATTCATGGGGAGCAGTTGTTGAAGTCGGAGCATCCTGGATTACACGCATAGACCATAAAATTTTCAATATTCTACCATTTAGGCCTGAGCATCCACTAAATGATGAGGAACAATGGCAAAATACAAATAGAGAAGGAAACGATATATGGATGAGTGAAGTGGATGCAGACATTCTATGCCAAAAGATCGAAGCTGTGTGTGACAAACTGTCTTGTAACAGGAAAGATCGCAATACCAATATTAATCACCTTAGAACCTTGGTTTCAATAAGAAAAATTTGGGAGTAGTAATTAGCAATCAAAGACCGTTGAATGTAAAAGAGAGTGAGAAATCAGTTAATTTACACGAATTGCACTGAAATTAAAAAAAATGGTTGCTAAAACCATGAATGATGGTGGCATTAGTGGCATTAATGTTATACATTTCCTCCAGTTGTGAGCATGAAGTTAGAATAACTGTTCCTAAAAGAATTAACAAAAGAACTATAGAGTGCTTTTTGGTTTTCATGGTAATACCTCCTGGTCTTATGGTTTTCCCTTGGTACAGGGTTTCATTAATTATCGCTTTGTAGCCTCTTCGATATAGGCTATCTCCCCGTCTGTTAGATGATAGAGCTCATAAACTATCTGATCTATTTGAGATTCTAACTGAGACGTGTCTTGATTGTTTGATTTGTTTGTATGAATTTGATTTACTAAGTTGGCTATTCTGCTCTGTTTATCTAAGTCAACTTTAGGGATTGGCAGTTTGCCTAGGTAGTAACCATCAAGGTGCATAGTGCGAATTGCTTTATTAAACACAAAAAGATAGTAAAACCAGCTAGCAAAAGATGAGTTCAGTATCCCTAATATGTACTCATACTGAAAATTCTTATCAGTTAAAACTGTATTCATTACAGTGTCTAAATTCAATCGTTGTTGGTAATCAATAGCAGAAGTGATAATAATTCTATCCGTTGGTCTGGTTACATGGGCAATAATATTCTGTGAAATGATTTTTACCGAATGGAATGTATTCATACGTTCACTTCTCAAATCATTGATATTAATATCGTAAGTTTTGTTGGAAGGAGTAATACAATATCTTTGAATATCTCTTCCAGCGATAAGAGGTATTCCTTTATCAGACAATTTCTTTTGAACAGGAAGGCCTCTACATGTTGAGGAAATTGAAGAAAGTGGAACGGTATATTTATTCGATTTCTGATATATACTGGATGATATATCGTCTATGTGCATTGGAAGAGTATTTAAAGATAATGCTTCGTTAGAGCCTACGACACCAGTTATATTCATCGGATTTCCAGATTTATAGCCCACACGAAAAGAGTATTCAATGTTTTCGATTCTATTTTTAAAAGTAACTATTACTTGTTCAAGTAGTACATTTTCAAATGACTTGCCTGCATCAATAGCTGATGTTATTTGCTTGTTTACTAATAAAAGATTTCTTGTTGGTTCCCAACCGCTAGAATAAGACAATGATTTAGGCACTATCAAGCTGATAATTCCGTGGTTTTTATTCGCAAGTAGGCTAGCTTGCTCAATAAAAAGAGAAGCGGAGTTCTTTTTTATGTCAGCATAATTGAAGTAGTTAGTTACATTTTTTTTGATCTCATCTGATATATCTGCACCATAAGGTGGGTTTCCGATAACGATATCAAAGCCGCCATCTACACCAAACATCCATTTTGGGTCAAACCAGTCCGTTGGTTCATCAGAAAATGGGTTCCAATTCGTTATTTTTATGATACTGGTGTCGGTTAGTTGATTATCAATTATTTCGTTTGCTAAAAGCTTTTGCCTCTTTCTAAACTCTTCACTTATCATAACCTTTTCTTCTATGGAGTCTGTGGCAAAATATTCCTCTCTGAGGGTGTTCAACGCGTCAAAGTGGCTCTCACTATTAAGATAAGTCCAGTCTTGTGCAACAGTCTCTCGTACTTCATATCCATTTTTGGATTCTTTGAGCCTTATTAACGAGTTTGCAGCGATGAATTTAAAAGCCAGGTTGGGAAGAGAGCTAACGCCTCTGTTTGGCTTTGAGTCATCAATCTTTTGGTCTACAATTAGAGTTAGAAAGAAACGGAGTTTAGATATTTCGACGGCTAAAGGCTGGATGTCTACCCCATAAATTGATTTGAGTATCGCAAATACTTTGTATAGGTAGCTTGAGTTTTCATACTCATATTTCTTCTCAGCGTCCTTTCTTAATACTGGGTTTTTAATTCCTCTAAGCTGTTTATCGATCCAACTTTTTAAGTCTGGATCTAATTTCTGTCTGATGAGGAACATTTTCTGAAGTATGCCCATAGGGAAAGCACCAGAGCCACAAGCGGGGTCTAAAATTTTCATGTCGTCTAAACAGTCATTGATTATCCTTTTTTCCGCTGGGGTAAAATCGTAGCCGTCATCTTCGCTATAGTCTAAAAGTTTGCGTAATTTTGGTTCATATTTATCTCTATCGTCAAACTTACTTAAGATATGCTCTAAAAGTGATTCATCTACCATGAATTCGACTATTTCGCGCGGGGTATAAAAACTACCTGAGCTCTTACGAGCTGTGTCTTCTGTTTCCGGATTAATTTCGGCGAGTAAGTTTTCAAAGATTCTGCCCAACATTTCAGGGTCTACAGAGATATCGATATCCACAGGTGTGTTTTCATCGATAGTAAAGTTGTATAGTTCAAAGAGTTTGAATAGTTCGATAAACCATTCATCAGGTATTATAAGGTTGAATGAGTAACGTTGATCAGAATCTTCACCATATGGTTTATAGAAGTCACTGTGTGCATTGTAGTCAAAGAGTCCACCATTGAGGAATGGGATGTTTTCAAAATCTTGGTTAGCTTTAATGTCAGGCTCTCTAACCTCATGTTTTTTATTCATCACTTCAAAGAAGAGAGGCTCTAATACCTTATGATAGTAGCCGCTATTATTGGCAACTGAGTCTGATGAAAGGATTGACTCAGGAATTAGAGGGTCACCATTGGCAGATTCTTTTTTCTTAAGGAACCAACAAAATACCACTCTACCGATAAGTCTGATGGCAAACTCTCTTTTAGTTTGATCGTGGTCTACACTTGGGAGCTTAAGTAATCCTTGAAATTCTGTCTTTCCTCTTTTACCTCCTACCAGTTTGGAGAAAAGTTCAGATAGGCCATTATAGAAGTCTTTGTTGACCACCTCGATAGAGAAACGCGATTTAAGGTTTTCGATATCTTTTACTCTGCCAGGCTTAAAGAGATATTTTTCTATTGTATGTTTTTTGACGCCTGGACCGAGCAAGTAAGAGTATCTCCTTGGGTTTGAAAGTATGTCATCAATTTTATTTTCTGCACGTATAAGGTCTCTGGTGACTAAAGATAGCCGAAAGTTATCTTTGCGCTCAGGCACTATAAAAAATAGAGCATTTCGCGTTGTTCTATTTCTTACTAACTTAAAAAGCTCTCTGGTAATAGAAACTCTTGGGTCGTCGCCTTTGATTTGAGTTACTTCAAACACCTCAAGCTTAAGTTTTTTAGATTCTCCGAGATAAGTAATATTGTTATTTAGAAGTTTCGATTCGAAACCTAAGCTTCCTGGAGTCTCTTCTGTCATATAATCTTCGTAAAGCAGGGCTTTTAACTTTTTTAGCCATTCTGTTCTATCATAACAGTTAGTAATAATATTCACTTTCACCTCTTATTTTTGAGCTAGTTCTTCTGCTAATATTATAGTTTCAACTTCATCTTCTATACTTTCGGCGCGGTTGATAATCTTGATAAGATAAGAATATGGAATTTGTTGTTTTAATTTCTTTACAATTGAACTGGGAGTTCCTTTAATGGCTCTTCTAATGATCATTTGAGCGTAGTCGGGCAAGCTGTTCAGCTCCTTAGCAACTTTTAACAAGTCTTCAAGATATTGAGCTTCTTCTGAACATTCATCTATTAGATACTCAATATTGCCAATTACTTGACGTAGCTTTAAAGATAAGTTTATATCCGACAGTGATGTGAACATATCTGACTTGGCTTTTTGATATATGGGTTCAAAACTATCGGTAAGCTCAAGGGCTTTTTCCTCTTTATCGGCTTTGAAAAGAGCTATTCCACTTTGAGCAGTCAACTCTTCTGAGTAGTCTGCATTAGTGCCAAGTCTGAACACATAGTTTTTTCCTCTTTTGCCGAATATGATTACACCTTTTACCCCTTTAGGTTCGGATCTTTTAATCCTTGATTTGTGAGGGAGTGCTTTAGCCTCATTAATAGTTTTTTGATCGTGCTGTTTCAGATAATATAGGTCATTTCTGGCTTCGGCATCCCATGATTTTTCTTCATATTCATTTTGCTTCTTTTTATACTCTTCGTTGAAGTATGATTCTAGAGCTTCCTCACTGGTTATTATCTGTGTATCCTCACCCAAAATAGCATCAATTATCGATTTCTTAAATGTCGAGATTTCCCTTCTACGAACCTCTCTTTCTCCAATGTCAGTGGGAAAGTAATTGTAAATGTAAATGTTGTCAAAAAGCATCTGGCCAATCCTGTTGATACGCCCTACTCTTTGAAGTATTCTTGTGGGGTTGTAAGGTATATCATAGTTGAATACTGTCCCTGCACGGTTTAAGTTCCATCCTTCTGATATTGCATCAGTGGCGATTAACACCTGATAATCATCTTTTTGGGGTTTGTGAGAGGCATCAAAGTTTTCTCTTACAATCTCATCTTTTTTTTCTTGCGAGGTGTAACTAAGACATTTTATATCGTTCTTTTCGAGTTCTTTTTGTACGTAGTTCACTGTGTCACTATATTCACTAAAGACAACTATTTTTCGTTGAGAGTCATTCGCTAACTCGGTTTTGATTTCTTGAATAAAGTGGTTTATTTTTGGATCTTCTATCTTATACTTACCATCCTCACCAAACCATTCTTTTTGAATGTCGGTTAGTAGGTCGATGTCTGAGTTTAAATCCTCAATAAACTGTTCGGAAAGTAAGGTCTTATCAATATAGAATAGCCCTTTCGGACTCTTATTTGGAGCGGTGTTTAACTCAATTTCCATTTCATCCATCTCTTCAGCCATAAACTGAAACATAGGAATGTCTTTTACGTCTATCTCAGCGTAGTTGGGAATCGAACCTTTCTTTAATACGGGTACAACTCCTAAGTTTTCATAATAACCTTTGATATTTAGCATCGACTTAATAAGCTGATTTAAGGTCTTTCGAAATGATTCTATCGAGCTTTCAAAACGACTTGCCAAGGAACGCATCATTAAACTAGCTAAGTTTCTCTGTCCTAATGCAAATATCTGGTACTCGATCTCTACACCCTGCTCTTCAATGCTCCGTTTTAAACTTTCTTGATCTAAGACATAATCAACTGGCTTATATCGAGCTCCTATTAACTTGTCTCGCTTTGTTTGATTGTTTGGCTTAGATTCTTCCTCAACTTGGTGCTGATTTTTTGATAAGGGGGTGATACGCTGTAGCGTTCTTAAATATAGTGCTGATAAACTTCCTAAGTAATACTCCTTTTCAACCGGCGGGTCGGCTAAAATGTATCTAACCTTTTGTTTTTCTAAATCTTTCTTATAGTCTAATATGCTATCTATATCTAAACGTGAACGACGAATTATGATAGGTTGCAAAATATCTCTTATCCTTTGCCCAAGCATTCTCTTTCTGTACTCAATGTCGGATTTTTTTCTATTTAACCTATCGTTGCGGCTTTCTGCTTCAATTTCGTTGAACTCTTTTATTAAAGATGTCATCCGATCTGCTAAGTTTGAATCACCTCGTATAGTTGACTTGTAAGGAATTTGAAACAGTTTGAGCATTGCAAAGAGATCTTGTGGCTTGTTATTAAACGGGGTCGCAGTCAGAAGAATTACCTTGTTGCCCTGACATAATTGGTGGAGTAACAAGTAGTTTTCCGACTTTTCATTTCTAAAATTGTGAGCTTCATCAACTATTACAACCACCTCTTCACCCTGCAAATTGTTCTGTTGATATTCTATCGCCTTGTGGATTGATCTAGGTCCGAAAAACTGAGTTGTAAGATCGAATTGTGGACCGTAAACTTTCGTCCATTGATATTCTAAAACAGGAGAGGCAATTATGATTACTTTTTTCTTGAGGTTGTAGGTAATGGCTGATGCAATGATACTCTTGCCTAAACCAACTACGTCCGCTATCAAAACACCGTTGTGCTGATTGATAATAGATATGCCCTTTGAAATTGCATCCTTCTGATATTTAAGGTCTAAAAAACGTCCCTTAGTTATCGCATTAGGATAGACTATATCACCCTCTTCCTCAACTTCAAAATACTCTAATAATAGTCTAACATATAAAAGATAAGGAGATGGCAACTTGTCTAACCAGATCTTTTCGAATACCTCAGTGTAAAAGTTGTCTTTGTGATCAGAGGTAACTAAATCGATAGCTTCATCCCATAATTTATCAAATATTGCCTTGCCATCCACATATTCATCGTGTAATAAAACATTCAGTTCCTGTCGATTGCTTAATCCAGATAAAGTTAAGTTGCTTGAGCCGGTCACCATTACACCGGGTGTTAAACCTTGGTTGGTATGGCTCGGCTTGTATCCAAATAAGTATAGCTTGGCGTGGTTTGGGTCAGCTGTCTTTTTAATCTCTAAGGAACCGTCTTCAATCTTACTCAAAAAGAGACGGAATGCCTCTTGTCGCTCTTTGGTGTCAAAATAGTTAGAGTTGTTGAATAAATCCACTAAGCCCTCAAAGTAATCGTTCCTTATTTGTAAACGAGAGATACTCTGGCTGTTCTCTTCAATATAAACAAACTCTTTAACTCTGTTGGAAAAAGCACGCTCGATATTCATACCCACTAAAATCCTGACTTTGACACCATCAAGATTCTTGTAGATCTCTTCTAACCCAGAGAAGTAAAAGTAGCCTACTAATATGTCGAGAGCCGCAGTGTTAGGTAAAAACTTATTGATTACTTCTGATAATAGAGTTTCGTTATTGGTGATCAGACGTGCCATAAAACCTCCCCAGTCATCTACTAATACTATCCAATTATTTTGTATACAGTGCAAAGAAGAAGAGTTATCTGTCAAACGTTATCTTCCCGTTTTTCTTGTGGTGAGGCAGATGACCTTCAAAAAGAAGTAGGAATAGATCCACAATGTTTGTGGTATATTTCTACTGAAAGGGGTATATGCTTGGTCGTAAAAATTATTTTCGTTATAAAATGTGGGTTGTAATTGCTGTAAGATATTGTAGTATAAAGCAAAGTATAAGACAGGTCTACTTGGTATGAAATTATTTCTTTTTATTATAGAAAATTTACACTAAGTGGTAAAAAATCGAAATTAGTGTATATTTATAGTTAAGGAGTAACAGCTGGAAAACCAGATTTTCTACTTCATATATGTAAAGGGAGGAATTTATGAGCATGTTATCAAGTATGTAGCCTATGCTAAAAATAAAACAACCGAGGTGAAAATGAATTGGCAATTTGAAATGATTTTAACGGAACTTGAACAAAGCTTGATTATGACTAGCGTCTCTGACAGAGACTCGAGACAGTTTATCAATTTTGTTTTAGTAATTGGAGCAGGATCATTTAACGATCGCTACTATTAGAGAAGTAACTTAAATAAGTGTAATGGGCGTGCCACTATCGTGATACGTCTGAGTAAATTAATAACAATGTTTAATGGGAGAGTAAAATGAGAAATTATGGTGTTTAGTATGATGAAATTATGGAAGTAGAAATCGATATTGTAAAGTAGTTCTTAAGCAAAAACCTTGTAAAAAGAACTAAGCATGGCGTGAGTGAAGGGCAGTCTAAGATAGTTACTATTCTGCGTCATTGTATGTCGCGAACTAATCAATATTTCTACATTAATGAATTTAATCGTGAGTATATTACTCATATAAGATAGTAGGATTTAGTATCTTTAGGTTATAATGTTAATGGGTGCATGAGTATAGGGTATTCGTTAGGACATCCGATTGAGGTCTTTGATAGCAAAGCTAAGTTATCAATAAGTAAAAGGATGAAACAGTTGGAGATCAAAATCAAATCTTTAGAAGAAAGCCGAGCTCTTAATGTATTGACTCAAAAATAGGAGGCTACACTAGAAGATCATAAATAGTAGTTAAAGAAACTGAAAAAGTACTTTAGCGAAGGAATTGATTTTAGAACTGGAAGACATAAGTACTTTCAAGATGAAAGCCAGAAATAGGTAAGTTCTTTTAGACAATCCTACAGAAGGTTGTTAAAAAAGATATAGGGGCTTAATCCTGAGGTGGCAGCTTTTATAAAAGAGCACTTCAAGATTGAATACAACCAAGTATGCTTTAGAGTATAATTGATGGCAGATCACAATGTCTTTTTTGTCAGGGCTGGAGCGCCTCTTGGGGATCAATTGAAAATAGTTTATCAAAAATCGTCAAATGTCGTCCTATATATAGTAGAGGGATATGATATTTAAGATCCTTCAATGAAATGTAGCTTTCAACTTTAAATAAAAAGAATAGGAGCATACTATGAAATAGCTAATTGAAACTATTATCGAAGAGCTTGAGCAAAGCCTGGTTATACCAAGTATTAGCGACCAGGACCTGAGGTAGATCATAGGCTTTGTTCTTACGGTAGTGTTTGCTATCTTAAGGGATTAGGCTTAGAAGGTGCGCTGATGGGACTTATTTTTATATTGGACGACATAGCTTTAACTTTATAGGTACGGCTACGTCAACTTGATGGTAACATTTATTTTGAATTTTGTGTTGGAGGTGTAGCAACTCTTAGTGGCTTCACTTAAACTTAGACACTTTAGTGGTAATCACGCTATTTTGATAGCGTATTTGAGATTTTAATAATTCATTATTAGTGAGGTCAAAATGAAATACAATGACAGCATTATATATAATAAAATTAAATCGGAGGTAGTAAAATGAGAGTAAGATATCGTTTCGGTATTTCAACAATGAGCGGAAAGTTAGATGGATTAGTGCATATGGCACTCAACAAGAAACGAGTTGGTTATGGACGTATATTTGTACAACCGCGGTTAACTTAGCATAATTAGAAATTTGGCTCTATAGCAGCCAATATTTCTAATATTTGGAGTAGCTGTTCGGAGTCTTTCAAGGAAGACTTGAAAGAATACACCGTGCAGCGAATCCCTTACTACAAGGCTGACGAAGTTCCTGCATATGCAAACTTTTCGCATTTTGTAAGGTTTCTGTACAACTATGCAAAGAGCGATGATAGTGTAGATCTTAGTGAAGTCACTAAATCTCAGCTTGAGACTTCCGGCTGCCCTATGACAATATCGGAAATAATCGCTGCGGGGTTACTGCCCAAGGTAGCTGACGGTGACGATTATACAAACGAGTGGTAATCTTAATTAACGGTTGGAGGGGGGTGGTGTATTACACCCCCTCCTTTAAATAAACCTTTAACCAAAAAATAGTGAGTTAAAACAGATAACTCACTGCCAATTATAATAAGGATGTATTAAAAGAGCGTTATCTCTCTTTTTCCTTGACGAGAAACCTATCTTTAGATTTAGATGATTAAAGTCGTGGGGCATTAGCTCAGCTGGGAGAGCGCTTGACTGGCAGTCAAGAGGTCAGCGGTTCGATCCCGCTATGCTCCACCATTTTTGTTTATAGACTTCTTTACTTAATAAAATCCCTTATCTATACTTCATTAATGATGGTGTTACGGTATATAACTAAAATATTTCTTTACAGTTTCACTCCCTTACCATATATAGACACTAAACAAGAAAAGTGTCTATAAGTGGCGAGTGGGGTAAATATGAGTGAGTTAACAGTAGACTTCAATAACAAGATAAGAGAACGACTTCCTGCTCGTGGTTGCTTTACAAGCAATGAACTAACCAACCTTCTAAAAAGACATTACCCAGAGTTAAAAAAGTCCACTTTATATTGGAAGATTTCTGAGCTAAAAAGAAAAGGGTTAATTACTCCTGTTAAGAAAGGTATTTATATGCTTACCGAAAGTAAAAAAGTGTATGAACCGATTGTGAGTGATTTACAGGGACAGATCAGCAATATAATATCAAATAGCTATGATGACATTGTTTTTTGTTCTTGGAACTCTAACTGGCTTAATGATTTTTCCATACATCAAGCGTATAATAATATCTTGCTGGTAAATATCGAAAGGGATCTTGTGAAATCAGTGTTTCATATGTTACAAGATAAAGGTGTTAAGAACCTATATCTTACCCCTGACAACAATGTTATAGATAATTACATCTCTGAAGTTGAGGAAGCAGTTGTCATTATCCCTCTAATTACAAAGTCGCCAGTGATTGAGTTATCAGGCGTCCCAGCCCCTGTTTTGGAAAAGATATTAGTCGATACCTTCTGTGATGACAAACTGTTAACCGCTTATAGTGGTGGTGAATTGAAAACAATATTCGAAAATGCCTTTGAAGAGTTTGTAGTTGATATATCTAAGATGATAAACTATAGTCGCCGTAGAAAAAGAGAGAACCGGTTGAAAGAATTTCTGATCAGTAATAATATTCTTGCTGAGGACATTTTACTGCACAATAAGGTTGTCTTAGGATTACTACATTAACAAGCTTATGTTGTGTACTGTATACAGGTTAAGTCTGATCAAAAATCCCTTATCTATACTTCATTGATAATGGTGTTGCGATATACATAGCTTTCCCAGACTTTGAGTATTTCGGCGGCTGTTCTTCTTCTTGCTGGGTCTGTGTAGGCGCCTGTATGTGGTGTAACCAATACTTTGGGATGTCTTTTTAGGTTATCGTTAAGAATAGGCTCGTTGTCATAAACGTCTAAGCCGGCAGCTAAGATAAGTCCGCTATCCAGCCCCTCTTTCAATGCCAACTCATTTACGACACCACCCCTTGCCGTGTTAACAAGCCAAACAGGTCTTTTTAATTTGGTAAGGGTAGTAGTTGAAAAGTAGTCTTTGGTCTCAGTGGTTAAAGGGGTGTGATAACTGATCAAATTACACCACTCAAGCCCTTGAGAATAATCTGTCTGCTCAATCTGTTTGGTAGCCCAATCTTGTTCTGTGAGATAAGGGTCTACTCCACGAACCTCACCACCTAAGAGCTTAATAGTGTCTGCTACCTTTGTTCCGATGCGGCCTACCCCTATAATAAGCGCCTTCAATTCCGACATTTCCCAGTTGAGCGGTAAACCTTTACGCCACTTATTATTATCTATGTTATACTGTCCTAACTGATGGTGTTTTAAAAGGGCGTATATTAGGGAAATTGTATGCTCTGCTGCCGAAAATGAGTTTGCTTCAGGGGTGTGACAGACTACTATACCACGTTGTTTAGTAGCTTTCAGGTCAATATTGTCATAACCGGTAGCGGCACAGATAATCAGTTTTAAGTTCGGAAAGTTGTCGAGGAGTGATGAGTTAACCTTCGTAGCGGTTTTAACTATCAAGCATTCGACTTCACTATACGGTCTATCTTTGAAAAAGTAGCTACTTAACTTACGCTCTTCAACTAAGTCCCAAAAGTGGTGTGTGAGCTCATTATAGACAAGTGTACGCATAGATGGTGCCTTACGAGGCAAAGAGATACATTGCAATTAGGGCAAAAGCGATCCCGATGCCATTTTTAAGAGTAATGGTCTCCTTGAGGAAGAGGACGGCCAAGATAATGGTGATTAAGGGGTAGAGAGCGGTCATTGTAACAATCACTGATGTTTTATCAGAGCTGGTGAGCGCTTTGAGGAAGAAGAGTGTGCCAACGAGTCCGGTAATTCCTGCTAAGATGGAGAAGATCAGTCCAGGCCAGCTAAACTCATATTTACCTCTCATTGAGATAAATACGGAGGCTGCAACTATGATAGCTCCGATAGTTTCGTATACGATCACCTCTTTTACAGGGAGGTAGAGTGAGGCTACTTTTGGAAAGAATGCCCAAAAGCCGTAGAAGAAGAGTGAGAGTAGGGTATACACAAGCCAAGTTGGTATGAACGACATTAATTTTCCTCCTAAGTATTGATTGTATGGATTATTTGCTCGTAGTTTTTGAAGTGGACTTTAGCGATATCAGAGAGTTCTTCAACAGAATGCTCTTTAATAAATTGCCGACCGAAATCGATGCTCTTCTTGCCAGAGCCTGACGGGATGGTGAGTCGATACCTTCTCGTCAACCTTTCAAGGGATTGAAGGTAGTGGTAGCGGGCTATGATTGAAGCGGCGGCTACTGCAAGGTCGCTCTCTGCCTTTGTTTTTTGAATAATCTCTAATTCTTTGAGCTCTTTGAGGGCGGAGAGGAGTTTACCCTCTTGAGTAAACTTATCGATCAGTATCGGTTGTTTACCCCATTTTTTGGTGAGGTTGAGGATGACTCGACCGTGTGCCCAGGCGAGCAGCTCGTTCAGCTTTTTCCCTTTAGCAGCAAATTGAGAATAGAGTTTATTGTATGCTTTAGGATCGAGTGAGATGACCTCTATATGCTCAGGAAACAGCTTGTAGAGCTGGTGAGCAATTTCATAAACTTCTTTTTGCTTGGTAAGTTTACTATCCTTTACTTTAAGTTTATTGAGCTGTGCAACGCTCTGTTTATCAACATAAAAGCCAGCGACGACTAAAGCTCCATAAAACTCACCTTTACCAGCTTCATCTGTGCCGATCCAATTATCCCAGTTATGAAACGGTTTGGTTATGGTAGTTTTATTGTTAGGTTCAACTACTCGCTTGTCGAGAATAGTGGCGATAGTTTTTTTAAGAGGGCTGTTATCAGAGCCGCCGAGCACGGTGCTGACACCTTTTTTGGCAGAGTAGTAGATGTTTAGAGGAATCTTCTCTTCAGAAGACCCCTCTAATCCACTAATAATCAGCTGAACGCCATAATTTATCGGTTTCTCTTCAATTATTCCAAGATTATGTTTAGCAAGCTCTTTAACTAAGCTATTTATCCGATCTTTTATTGCCCCGTTTAGACTATCTTTCATACGATCAAAGCGTTTCTCCAAGCATTATACAGCTCTTCGACGTCGGCATCTATTAGATCGTTTATGATAAGTCTTGAACCACCTGTCTCACCTAAAACTTGGTAAGGGAATTGATGCTTTTCACAGACTTCCAGTAAGGTCTCAAGGTGTACCTTATCGATGGTGCAAACTATACGGGAGTGGGCTTCACCAAAGAGTTCCGCATCAGTTCGATGTTCCATTTTAAGGTTAACGGTAGCGCCAATTCTTCTATCTTTGCCGAAACAGGACTCTGCAATTGCTACAGCTAAGCCGCCATCAGAGCAGTCGTGAGCCGACTTGATAACGCCGAGCTTGGATAGTTCTAAGAAGGTATCGTATAGTTTTTGTTCGTGATCAAGGTCTACTATTGGTGCTCCACCTTCGATGCGGTTGTGAATAGTTTTCAGGTATTCAGAGCCGTCGATACTATCGCAATTTTTACCGAGCAGGATGATCAGGTGTTCATCGTCGGTGTAGAAGGAGCGGATAGCGTCATTATAGTCGTCCAACAGTCCGATCATAGCGATAGTTGGGGTGGGGTAGACTGCTGAGGTTGGGCTCTCATTGTATAAAGAGACGTTACCACCAGTCACCGGGGTATTGAATTTACGACAGGCATCACTCATACCTCTGATAGCCTCGACAAAAGTCCAATATACCTCAGGTTTATACGGGTTGCCAAAGTTGAGGCAGTTTGAGATTGCCAAAGGTTTTGCACCGGAGCAGACTATGTTTCTGGCTGCTTCAGCTACTGCCCCTTTGGTTCCCTCGTAAGGATCTAAATAGCAGTGTCTCCCATTACAGTCGGTTACCGCTGCAATACCCTGTCCGGTCTCTTTAATACGTACTACTGCAGCGTCGGAGCCGGGTTCGACTACGGTATTGATTTGCACCATATGGTCGAATTGATGATATATGTTGTGTCGTGAGCAGATGTTAGGTGAGCTGAGTAGCTCTTTTAAGGTAGCGTTGTAGTCTTCAGGTGTGGAGACATCATCTATTTTGAATTTACGGGTTGTTTTCAAGTATTCAGGCTCAGAAAACTCACGGTCGTAAACGGGGGCATCGCCACCTAAGACGAGTGATTTAGCAGGTATTTCCGCTTTTACAATACCATTTTCTTTAACTCTGAACATCCCATCATCTGTTACGATTCCTACTTTTACAGCGTGTAAGTCCCACTTTTCAAAGACTGCTTGGATCGCTTCATATTTTTCAGGTTTAGCGATGATGAGCATTCTCTCTTGTGACTCTGAAAGGAGTATTTCGTAAGGGGTCATATTCGGCTCTCTTTGCGGGACATATGAGACGTCGATCTCTATCCCCATACCTGTTTTACCAGCCATCTCACTTGATGAACAGGTAAGACCGGCAGCACCCATATCTTGGATACTCTCTATTAAGCCGAGCTCGATCACCTCTAAAGTGGCTTCAAGGAGTAGCTTTTCAATAAAAGGATCGCCTACCTGAACTGCAGTTCTATTCTCTTCAGACTCTTCAGTCAGCTCTTCAGAGGCGAAAGTAGTGCCGTGAATACCGTCTCGTCCTGTGTCAGCCCCTACGTATACAACGTAATGTCCGGGTACTTTCGCTTCAGCTGTTTGGAGGTGTTCGTGTTTAACGAGACCGATAGCCATTGCATTTACCAAAGGGTTACCTTCATAACTATCCTCAAAATAGACTTCGCCACCGACAGTTGGAACTCCAAAGCAGTTACCGTAATGTCCTATTCCGTCGACTACCCCTTTCAAGAGTTGTTGAACTCTGGGCACTTCAGGGTTTCCAAAGCGAAGGGAGTCGAGTAGCGCAATAGGTCTTGCACCCATAGTAAAGATATCTCTGAGTATACCACCGACACCAGTAGCAGCGCCGTGGAACGGTTCAACGGCAGAGGGGTGGTTATGGCTTTCTATTTTGAAGGAGATACCAAGACCGTATCCAATGTCGATCACTCCGGCGTTTTCTTCACCAGTTTTGGTGAGCAGCCCTTTCCCTTCACGGGGCAGTGTTTTCAGGTATTTTATTGAGTTTTTATAACTTGCGTGTTCAGACCACATAACGGAAAAGACTCCGAGCTCAGTAAAGGTTGGTTCACGGTCAAGGATTCTTAGTATAAGGTCGTACTCATCTTCAAGTATACCATGTTCTTTGATCAATTCTTTAGTAATCTTTGGTTCGGTCATTTTTTATTCCTCTATAATTTCTTTTTCTAATTGTCGGATGAATATAGGTTGATTAGTGCGCAAGAGTAGTTTGTCAACTAAAACCATACAGAATTTTTTTATTTGGCTGTAGATGCTTTCAAAGACTTCAAGGTTTCTTTGATAAGGGTCTTCGATATCACCGGCAAAGCCTGAGAAACGAGCCAGAGTGAAAATCTTGTGTTTTGAATTGGGGAAGGCGGCAAGTAAGTCTTCATAATGATGCTCTTCCATAGTTAGGACTAACCAGGACATCCTCATTAGTCTGTTGTTTACCTTTTTGGAGAAATGTTCGTCGACTTCAACCCCTTCTCTTGTCAGAATAGAAAAGGAGTTGGCTGATATTTTGACCATCTCCATATAGAAGCCGGCAGAGTCAGTACGGAAAGAGAGCTGATTCCTTTTAATTTCGTGACGTGCATAGTATTCAGCCATAGGGCTTCGACAAATATTGCCGGTGCAGATGAATAAGATAAGTGGGTTTTGATAAGACTTTTCCACCTCTGAAAAGGGGATTGAGCCTTCACGATAGCAAACAATTTTGTCTCTTAAAGGCTCTACAATGGTTGATACAGTGCTTAAATCATAACTGTGATCAGGGTCTACCAGGGCGAAATCAAACCAATCGAGCTTTTTTATCTCCTCAATGTCGGTAATAGGTGGCTCCTTGGCTAAATTGATACTTGTTGAAATCACCGGTACGCCAAGCTTATCGATGAAAGAGCGGAGCGTTGGGTCTTCAGGGATACGGATAGCAATCTTACCATCCACTGCTAAGCTGTTTAGCAGTTCAGAAGTCTGGTCGTGCTTTAAAACTAAAGTGAGGTTACCAGGCATATACTGCTCAATCAGAGCAAGGGATGAATGGTCGAGATCGAAACTAATCGGTTCAAAATTGGAACCTTCATTAGTAAGTCGCTCACCTTTATTTGAAATAGCGTGAAAGCCGGGTAAAAGGATGACAAAGCCTTTTTCAAATTCACGATGCTTCAATTTACGAAGCTTGTTTACAGCCTTAACATCGTCTATCCGACAACCCATACCGTAAACGAAACCGGTATGGTGGAGAAAGACAAAGCTCTTCTCTTTCCACTCAGATACAATGCTATCGAGCTGTGATTCACTAAAATCACTATAAAAATGCATCAATTTACCTCACCTATCTAATATAAGCCTCATTATAAAAAAAGGGGCTTCTTTGTAAACAAAAAAACAGTAGCGGTCGATAAATCAGAGACCGGATATAGGAATAAGGGGGCTAAACAAGATGAAAAAGATAAGACGTGAATCAGTTCTGTAGATACTTTAAAGGGTCTACCGCCTCATTATCACGCCTAAGCTCAAAATGTAAAAAGTATTGATCACTATCCTGTCTTTTACCGGCAACTGCGATGGGCTGTCCAAGCTCTACTTGGTCATTTTTGGTGACTAATATTTTGCTGAGGTTGGAGTAGAGGGAGAGGAAGCCGTTCTGATGGTCTAAAATAATCATACGTCCATAATTACGGAAGCGCTCGGCAAAAATTACGACTCCGAAATCTATGGCGACTACTTCTGTGCTCTTTTCACAGTCAATGTCGATACCGTTATTGATAGTGATAAAATTATAGGTGTCATCTTTATGATGCCCGAAGTGCTTAACTACTCGCCCTTTATTAGGCCAAATCAGCTTTGGCATTGTGAAGAGGTATTTTTGCTCATCATACTGTTGGTCAGACTGGAGCATCGTAATCAAGTTTTCCAAAGCGATACGGTTATTCTCAAGCTCTTGGCGCTCTTTTGCAATACGCTTTTCCTCTTCAGAGAGCTCCTTGATCTCCTTTTGGATGCGAGAGATGTCCTTGGAGAGCAACTCTTTGGATGACTCCGCCCTCTTTTGATTAGAGGCAATAGTTTGCTTAGTTTGAGTGGTCTGTTGAATGTCGGTCTTTATGAGAGTGAGGAGCTTCTTGTTGAGATCAATCTGATTGTTCGACTGCATAATCATTTGAGGGAGATAGTGATCGTTGATTATTTTGTCTTTCAAAGTACTCTTTTCATACTGATTAAAATAGAGGGCTACGATCTGTTTCTGCCATAAGCTACTTGCTTTTTGGAGATACGACTCAGTTTGATTAGCCCGCTGACTATACTCATTCAACTGCTTGATCGCCTTTTTCTCCTGTTCACTAAGCGATCTGAGTTGTTGGAGGTTAGCTTTGTATTTTTGATCAGTTTCCGACTTATTTTTATCGAGCTTTTTTAACTCTTCCTGTGTCTTATGAATCTCTTGGTCTTTTTCTTCAATTGCTTTGTCTAAATATTCCAAACGCTTAGCTTTAAGGTCAGTTTGGCTGAACAGAAAGCCCGGCAAGAGGAATAGAAGTAGTGTAGTCAGAAGAAAAAGGCGTTTCATTACAGAGTCCCTGTTGATAAATAGGTTTCGGCTTTAAGTAAGTCAGCTTCAGTATCGATTCCAAAGCCGTTGTAATCGGTCTCTATCATCTTTATTTTAAGGCTATGCTCTAACCAGCGTAACTGCTCGAGTTTCTCTCGTGTTTCAAGTTTACCTAAAGGAAGTTTGGCAATGGAGTTGAGGATGTTTTGACGGAAGGCGTAAACTCCGATATGGGTGAAGAATGGGTGGGAGGTCGATGTGGTAGAGTCACGATCAAACGGTATTTGTGAGCGGGAGAAATAGAGAGCAAAGTCGTTAATATCGGTAACTACTTTCACAATATTTGGATTTGTTGCCACTGAAGGGTCTGCAGTAGGCATCATCAGCGAGGCTATATCTACTTGTGGATCGGTAAAGGATGAGATAAGCTTTTCAAGTGGCTCTTTGGTTATAAAAGGCTCGTCCCCCTGTACGTTAACTATGATATCAGCGGTTAACTGCTCTTTGATCTCTAAGATACGGTCGGTACCACTCTGGCAATCTTCAGAAGTCATCAACACTTCCGCTCCAAAAGAGAGGGCAGCCTCTTCAATTCTACTGTCATCAGTGGTAATAATTATTCTTTGAAATAGCGCTGTATCCGCAACAGCTTCATAAACACGCTGCACAAGCGGCTTGCCGGCTAAAAGGCGTAGCGGTTTACCAGGTAGGCGATTAGAGCCATACCTTGCAGGGATAACCGCTATAGAACTTAAACTCATACTCAATCCCTCCAACTATATTAAGACTAATTACATCTCTAACTCCAAAAAATAGTTGAGGAGCTGTCAATAACAATTCTTTTGATTGTCGGGCTATTCACATTAAAAATACCGTAAAGCATAGTGAACTAAGGGATAAGTAAGGGGTAATCCCGTAGGCGGCCTAGAGCCGGCTACGGTACTGCTTATTACTTTCTCGGTAGATGAAAGTGAAATAAGGTTTGGAAAGTAGTGGTTGATGTGGTTATGGTGACGTGGTAAAAAAGATTTTGAAATATTGGTTCGTGTCAGCCCTTATATATATAGAGGGTTAGATTTCTTTTGCTAAACTCTTCAAAACGCTTGACAATTTAGTTCGCTTAAAAAAACTTAAGAGAGGGATGTAGTACTTATTAACATAACTATAAATGTAATGATCGATTATAAGTTAACATAGATTCCTATTTCTTGAATAGAGGGGGAGTGATGTTCTTTCCAAGAATTTCAGATATATTTACAAATGACGTAGCTATTGACTTAGGTACTGCAAACACTTTGGTGTATCGCAAAGGTGTTGGCATTGTTATTGATGAGCCGTCAGTAGTTGCGGTGTCGAACGAGACAAAGAAAATAATAGCTATCGGTGATCCTGCAAAGGAGATGTTGGGTAAGAACCCGGAAGAGGTTAGAGTTATTAAGCCTCTCAAAGATGGTGTTATAGCCGATTTTCAAGTTACAGAAATGATGTTGAAGAACTTGATTTTAAGGGCTCAGAAGAAAAGGTTGTTAATCAAGCCGAGAGTAATAGTTTCGGTTCCGTCCGGGATTACAGAGGTTGAGAAACGAGCAGTTAGGGATAGTGTATTACACGCTGGAGCAAGAGAGGTATATCTTGTGTCGGAACCTGTTGCCGCTGCAGTTGGAGCTGAGTTGCCTATCGATAAACCGTTTGGTAACTTAGTTATGGATATAGGTGGCGGGACTTGTGAGATCGCTGTTATTTCGCTTTCGCATATCGTGACCCAAAACTCGATCCGTGTAGGTGGCGACAAGATGGACAACGATATTATCAGTTATCTCCGCAAAAAGAACAATCTATTTGTAGGTATCCAGACCGCTGAGAGGATAAAAAAGGAGATCGGTTCAGCCTATCCTTTGAAAGAAGAGTTGGTGGCGGATGTCAGTGGTAGAGATATAATTACAGGGTATCCGGTGACGGTGAAGATAACTTCAGAAGAGATCAGAGAAGCTTTATCAGAAACGGTTACCGTGATGATAGATGCTGTGAAGAGACTTTTTGAAAAAACATCTCCTGAGCTTGCCGCTGATATAGCGCTTAGAGGAATTGTATTAACCGGTGGAGGTGCCAGTCTTAAAGGTCTTGACCGAAAGATTATGGAGGCAGTAGACTTACCTGTACACGTTATCCCTGAGCCGTTGACCTGCATTGCCAAAGGGTGTGGTACAATATTAGACGACATTGAGCGATATAGTGGCGTATTGATTAAGAAAATCGATGAATAATGCGTCTTTCTCGAGAAATAGTAGTCTGGTTTATCCTGCTTTTACTCTGCTTTATCCTGTTGGTGGGTAGCAATGAACAGCGCTTGTATAAAGCGTCTCTATTAGGGCGTACTTTTTACTATCCGTTTATCTCGTCGGTCAATAAAATTGAAGAGCTTTTTGATGCTAAGAGAAGAAATGTTGAGCTTAGCGTCAAGCTGACCGAAAAGATATTAGAGATGAATGAGGTTGAAAATGAGCTTGAAACCCTTAGGAAGACGCTACAAATCAAAGATTACGACTATTGGGATCAGGAAACCCCTTACGACTTCAAAATAGCCTCTGTTATAGCGTACAGAGGAGGGTTTACCGATCGAATATTGATCCTGGATAAGGGGAGAAACCATAACATAAAAGAGGACTATCCGGTCATCTCTGAAGATGGAATTGTCGGTAAAGTACTAACTGTCTTTCCTAATCACGCCCTGGTATTACCAATTACAAACTCAATGTTTAAACTTGGAGTTATCACCGAAAAGAATAGTGTGCAAGGGCTTTTAGAGGCGGATGACTATGGGAATATGTATATGAACCTGATCAGCGCAGGGGCACAAATTAGCCCTGGGGACTTGGTGGTAACGTCGGTTGTCTCAAGAATCTTTCCGAGAGGTTTTCCTGTGGGTAGGGTCAGCAAATTAGTGAAGAATCCTGAAGATGTTTATATGAAAGCGATGATAACCCCGTATGCCGAAATCAACAACTTAGAACAGGTGAGTGTTCTATTTTATCATAAGGAATTACCAGATGAGTAATAAAAAGAATAAGCCGGAGATCGTTACCGTTGCCGGTAAAAACTATAAAAGAATACCGCTTAAAACTAAGATACTTGCTGCTGGTGATGATATAATCCAGTTAGTAAGAGATTACACAGAAGGGGTTGCGGAGCCTAACGATATAATTGTGATTAGCGAAAGTCCTTTAGCTATAACACAGGGCAGAGCTATCGACGTTGTAGATATAAAGGTTGGACTCTTAGCCTCAATACTGTGGCGGTTTGTCGGTAAAGTAAATTATGGAATAGGGCTTAGAGCACCTACAAGTATGCAGTGTGCTATAGAAGAGGTGGGGCATTTAAGGATACTTTTTGCAGCTTTCGTCTCTTTCTTTAGTAAGTTAGTCGGCAGGAAGGGGGATTTCTACCGTATCGCGGGGAAACAGGCTGCACTTGTCGATGCTGCTCATACCTCACCTGTGCCACCCTATAACAGCTGTGTGATCAAAGGACCACTAAATCCTGATGGCGTAGCTCAAGAGATTTTAGAAAAGACTGGCTTACGTGCGGCTATTATGGATATAAACGATATTGGTGGGTCGTGGGTCATAGGCTCCAGTAGTGGAGTCGAGATAAAGAAGTTAGAAGATATAATGAGGGATAACCCGCAAGGGCAAGGGGACGAGTTAACCCCATTCTGTTTAGTCCGAGAAGTCAAGTGAGTTATCGTACAAGGGGTTAAGAGATGAGGTTAATCAAGTTTTTCTTAAGTGGAGTTTTGCTCCTCTATTTACAGATACTTTTTGCTCCTAAGTTAGCCATACTTGGGGTAGTGCCTTTCTTTCTGATCCCCTATGTCATTTTCGTTAGCATTCACTTAGGTCTTTTAGAGTCGACGATTATCACGTTTCTCATTGGGCTTTCATTTGATCTGATCAATCCGCTTTTATTAGGGGCTAACACATTCTTACTACTCCTTTTAACCTATTTTGTTCAGCGGTATCACGCTACCGTAAATAAAGATAAGTTTATTCCGATACTGATCAATATTTCGATAATCAATGTATTCTATTTTATCCCTTTAGTCTTTATACGGACGGTGATCATAGAGTTTAACGCAGCTGTTTTCTATCTGTTTTTAGTCGAGCTTATCTACAATATAGTCATAACTATAGTCTCACTTTACCTTTTTACTATAATTCACAAGCTGAAGTTAGTTATCGATGTTTAGTAAGAAGTCGCTGACCATACTCTACCTAACGCTGTTAGCACCGTTTATTCTAATCTTAATCTTTCTGTTTAGATTTCAGATCTTGGAGGGGAGTAAGTATAGTCGAATAGCTGAGTATAACTTTGTGAGGGTGCAGACTATTTTTCCCACGCGTGGTGAAATATTCGATCGACACTACAGGCCTATAGCTGTAAACTATCCGTCTACAAATCTTTACATTCTACCAGCGAGAATCGTTAACATAGCAAATGTTGCCAGCTTTATTTCAGATCACCTCCCTATTACTGAGGAGGAGGTACGGGAATTAGTCCACAAAAATAGGTTTAAAAACTATCAAGAGATTCTGTTGTTCCATAATCTATCTTATGAAAAGGTAGTAGAGATCTCCGAACAGTTAGACAAATATCCGTCACTCTACTTCAAAACTGAGAATTATAGACAGTATACGATCGAGAATCATTTCACGGGGTATGTTAACCGTATCAGTCGAGAAGAGTATGATAAACTAAAAGAGACTGACTACACCAGGAACTGTTTGATAGGCAAGACAGGCTTGGAAAAACAGTATGAGCCATACTTGAGAGGGAAGACAGGACACCGTATAATACAGGTGGATGCCAACGGAAGGAGCTTTAATCTTTTCACTGAAAACCTTGATGAAGAGGCAGTGAACGGTTCTGATATGATCCTATCTGTAGACTTAGAGCTGCAGGAGTATATTGAGTCGATCTTTCCAGAGGGGTATAATGGAGCTGTATTGGCTATGAACCCACAGAATGGAGAGATATTGTCCTATGTGAGTAGACCTAACTACGATATCAATAGGTTTGCAACAGGGATAAGCCAAGAGTATTGGACTAAGCTGGTGGAAGACTCTAATCATCCGATGTTAGACCGTGTTGCAACGGCTACATACCCACCCGCTTCACTCTTTAAAACTATGTTTGCCATTGTGGCTTTAGAGAATCATACCATAGATCCCGCTGAAAAACCTGTCTACTGTACCGGTAGCTATAAGTTTGGAAATAGAACTTTTAACTGCTGGTTAGAGAGGGGACACGGTAGACTTGATATGGCAGAGGCGATCAAACATTCGTGTAACGTCTACTTTTATGAGGTATCGCAAATGTTGGAGTTAGATAAAATAGCAGACTTTATGTACTCTAATAACATACTTGCGAGAACAAATATTGATCTGCCAAGTGAAAGATCCGGCTTTTACCCGACGACAGAATGGTACGCAAAACAACACGGTACCAAAGCGCTAATACCAGGCCACAAAATAAACCTGTCAATCGGACAAGGGGAAGTTTTGATGACTCCGCTTCAAGTAGGTGTTTTTTACAGCGCTATAGCGAATGGTGGGAGACTGGTTAGGCCTCATTTCTTCTCATCATTCATCGACGCTACCTACCCAGACCTATCCTTTGAAGAGGATAATGGAAGATTAAATATCAGTGGTAAAACATTAGACTTTATACAGGATAGCTTGTATAGAGGTGTCAATGAGGCTGGAGGGACAAGTGGGGCAGCCCGCCTTTATGGAGCCAGAGTATCAGGAAAGACAGGTACAGCCCAAAATCCGATGGGCAAAAATCCGCATACCTGGTTTGCAGGGTACGCCTCTTGGGAGAATGAGCCAGAGCTCACAATAATTATTTTTATTGAAAGCTATCCGGGGACAGGGGGGAGTACCGCCGCTCCGTTAGCTGGTAAGATACTAAAGTTTTATCAAGATGAAGTAAGAACAATCCCTTTGACGAGAAGATGAGAGAATTAAGAACTGCTTTTAGATATTTTGATTGGTGGCTGCTGATCAGCACGTTGGTGTTGATAATAGTTGGACTGATAGCTGTTTACTCTTCATCCACCTATACGATTGGTGATGAGGTTCATAGGAGTAATGAGTGTATCAAGCAGTTGATGTGGGCTGTTATCTCAATCATAGTTGGTTTTGCCATTATCAGGCTTCCAGTTCCCCTTTTCGAGCTCCTAATAGTGCCTGGATACATACTATCAGTACTATTGTTGATAGTCTCTTTTGCGATGCCTCAGGTAAAAGGTGCTTCTCGTTGGATTATTATAGGTCCTTTCACTTTACAGCCGGCGGAGTTCGTCAAGATCAGCACGATTCTTCTGCTTGGTAAAGTTTTAGGTAAGCAATATCTGTCTGACTTTCAGATAATCACAAGGTCGCTTTTGATTACGCTACCTTCAATAGTGCTATTAATTCTACAGCCCGACTTAGGTTCTGCATTCATTTTAGGGGTAATTATGCTTGGAATCGTCATCTTTTCTGACTTACCAAAGCACTATATAATCCTCGCAATAAGTCCATTTTTAACCGTAGTGACCACCTTTAAGATACCTCTGTTCATCCTATATATGATTGTTTTGATTTTTGTGCTCTATAGGATTAATCTCTCTTGGATAGTCACCGGATTCACTGTAGTGATAAACTTATTTGTCTTCTTTTTAGTGCCATTTATTTGGAACTATCTTAAAGACTACCAAAAGAGTCGGATCCTCACTTTTCTCGATCCAACAAAAGACCCACTTGGAGCTGGATACCAGGCTATACAGTCACGCATTGCTATAGGTTCTGGGCAGTTCCAAGGGAAGGGGTTTCTGTTAGGTACTCAGAAAAACCTAAACTTTTTACCCGAACGGCATACAGACTTAATCTTTTCAGTGATAGCTGAAGAGTTTGGATTTATAGGTGCTTCCCTTTTGATCCTACTCTTTCTCTTTTTTATTTCACGATTGGTTATCAGTTTGAAGAGTATCACTGTTAGAGAGCAGAGGCTTAGCATTGTGGGATTTTTATTCTTATTTACATCACAGGCAGCAGTTAATATCGCGATAAATTTAGGGATATTTCCGACGACTGGATTGCCTCTCCCATTTATCAGTTATGGTGGCTCGAGTATGTTGGCGAGTGTGATAGCGGTCAGCGTAGTAATGAAATATATGACTCAGAAGAGTTTTATACACTAAAGATGAGGTTATGAATGGATAGTAAAAGAAAACTAATAGAGGTTTTGAGATACGAAGGGAGTGAGATTCAAGTTAAGACTGACGTAGTGATACGAGAAATCTCACTCAAGATATTTGTTAACGGAATGCTACTCTCTTCACTCTCCGCCATCGATGATAAACAGATAGAGTTAGGTCTTGGGTTTCTACTCTCAGAGGGGATTGTAGAGTCGCTTAAACCGGTTACACGCTACACTCTATGTGACAAAGGGCTTACGTTAGAGATTTTTTGTGATGCCAAAGAAGAAGATTTAGAAGAGTATGTTGCCGATAGTGAAAAAGTCAGCGGCTGTGGGGGAGGGGTTTCTGGTAAACTTGAAGAGTTAGAACCCCGCTCTTTCTCAAAATTCCCTATAGAGTTTTCAACTATCCCCGATCTGATGTATCGATTCCAAACGCATTCTGAGCTCTTCAAAGAGACTGGAGGTATCCATAGCGCTGCACTCTGTAGAGGTGACGAGATTTGCTACTTTGCTGAGGATATTGGAAGACATAACGCAGTTGACAAAGTTATCGGAATGGCGGCTACTGATGATCGGAACATTTCAGACTATTATTTGGTCATAAGTGGCAGAATATCTTCTGAGATTATAAAGAAAGCTATTAGAACACGTATTCCGCTTATCGTCTCGCAAGCTGCTGCAACCTCCAAAGCAGTTAGCTTGGCTTCAGAATATGGGATATATATTGTAGGTTTTGCTCGAGGTAAACGGTTTAACATTTATACAGGGCTAAACAACCTGATGGGAGAGGTTAAAAATGATTAAAAGAAAAGAGACTGTTGGTATCAAACTTGGTGACTATATCATCGGTGCTGGAAACCCTATCCGTGTACAGTCGATGACTAACACTAAAACTGAAAACGTCAAAGAGACCCTTATTCAAGTGAGAGAACTCATCTCAGCTGGGTGTGAAATCATCAGAGTGGCGGTACCAGACATCGAAGCGGCAAGAGCTATTAAAGAGATAAAAAAAGGTTGCACCGTTCCCCTAATAGCCGATATCCATTTTGACTATAAGCTCGCCTTGGCCGCTTTAGAGAATGGTGTAGATGGACTTAGACTTAACCCCGGTAATATTGGAGACGAACAGAAGGTGAGACTCGTCGTCGACCAAGCCAAAGAAAAAAATATCCCAATCAGAATAGGGGTTAACGGAGGCTCACTTGCCAAGAATATACTCGATAAATATGGTCTCACACCTGAAGCGTTAGTTGAATCAGCACTTGAGCACGTAGCTATCTTAGAGCGGTGTGGCTTCTACTCTACAAAGATTTCAGTTAAAGCGGCGTCTGTACCTATGATGTTAGACGCTTATCGACTCCTCAGCTCAAAAGTCAACTATCCTCTACACTTGGGTGTGACTGAGGCGGGAACTGAGTTTTCTGGTACTGTTAAATCAGCTATAGGGATAGGAACTCTGTTAGCTGAAGGGATTGGCGATACTATTAGAGTTTCCTTAACTGCAGACCCCATTCAAGAGATTGCAGTTGGCAACGAAATCCTCAAAGCACTCGAATTGAAAAAAGGGCTTAATATCGTGTCTTGCCCTACCTGTGGCAGAACTGATATAAATTTGATCGGATTGGCTAAACAGGTGGAAGAGGCTTTGACAAAATATAAAGATGAAGACCTAACCGTTGCCGTGATGGGTTGTATAGTAAACGGTCCTGGTGAAGCAAGGTCAGCCGACTTTGGTATTGCTGGTGGTAAAAAAGAGGGACTTATCTTTAGTAAAGGTGAGATTCTGAAGAAGGTGCCAGAAGAGCAGCTCTTAAGCGAATTGATTAAAACAATCGAGCAATATTTACACTCACTTAGATAAATGCAATGAAACGCCACTTATTACCCATCTTGTGGTTAATAATCTGTGTAAGTCTATTTTCGACAGAATCTACGTTCAAAATCAGAAAAATTCTATTTCAAGGGAATGAAACAGTAGTTAATAAAGAGCTTAGCGGGGTTATCGAGTCGAAAGCAGGGGGCGTTTACAGTCAAAAAACAGCTATTGAAGATAGTGAGTTCATAGCCCGTCTATACCACAACAAAGGGATATATTTTGTTAAAGTCAGCTATCCAGAAGCTGTACCGGTGAGCGCTAACGAGGTTGACCTCTACTTCAAAATAGATGAAGGGAAACAGTTCTTATCAACTAAAGTCTACTTTGCCGGTAATAGCTACTTTACAGAAGAGCGGCTAAAAGCTTACCTCGGTATCTCCGAGTCCACAATCATACCCATATCTCAACTCAACCCAGTTATGGAACAGATCGTTTCACTTTACGCCGATAGAGGGTATCTCTTTGCTCAAGTTGAGATAGGGGAGATGAGTATGGCTGAAGATGGAATGGAGGTGGAGCTGCTTATCGATGAAGGGCGATACTGTCGGTTCGAAAACTTTGTCTTTGAAGGGAATGAGACGACTACTGATAAAACCCTTCTTAAAATATCAGGGATAAATTTGCTCTCTAATTTTGGTTTGAGTCAGCTCAAACAGGCTGAAGAGAACGTTAGACGAAAAGAATATATTAGAGACTTTTCCATAATTCCGATAAACCATACCACTCTACTACTCCAGACTGTGGAAGAGAAAATGACCAATATCTCAGGCCTGATCGGGTATGATAGCTCGGTGAAAACTAAAGGGAGTAAGCTGACCGGTTTCTTTAACTTAAGGTTTTTAAACCTCTATGGAACTGATAGAGACTTGACCTTTTCGTGGAAAAAGCCTCACTCTACTCGGGAGTCGGTTGAGTTTAAATACCACGAGTCGGGACCTTATTCCATACCGGTCGCTGCAGACCTCCTTATCTACCGTGAGACGGTCGACTCAACCTATGTGGCAACTACTCTCGATACAGAGATTTATTACTATAATCTTAGAAACAAGTACGGGCTTTATGGTGGAGTCGACGAGTATTTCCCCGGTACCAGGAGACCTAAGCTTATAGAAAAGTCATCTCATAAGAAGATTGGTGTTTTCTGGGAGTATAACTCATTGGACTATCGTAACAATCCAACCCAAGGGATGGAGCTTAAAATAAAGCACTTCTTGATTGTTAATAAAGAACAGGGAAAATGGGAGCAGCGCCAAGCAACTGAACTCAATTGGGGACACTATACCCCTTTAACTCAGCGGAGCGTACTAATGTTTGCAATCAATGGTAAGCAAACAGAAAATAAGCAGCTTAAAGAGTATGAGCTTTATACACTCGGCGGGGCTTACACGCTCAGAGGGTTTAGAGAAGACCAGTTTAACGGATTTAGAGTGGGGTGGGCAAACTTTGAGCTGAGGTATCTTTTAGCGAGAAACTCAAGGGTCTTCTTGTTTACCGATTATGGAGCAGTTCAGAGAGACGCCTCTGGAAAGGTGAAAACAGTTAACGACCTGCTCGGCTTTGGGCTCGGATTGAGAGTAGAGACAAGGATAGGACTACTTGGTATAGATTACGGGCTTGGCCATAGTGGCGGAAAGATAACGCATCCACTGGATGGGATGGTACACTTTAGGCTCGAAACAAAATTATGATTTGGAGAGGATAATGCTTAACTTTGCTGTTTATATTACTAATCACGGATTTGGACACGCTACAAGAACAATTGCTCTGATGAAGGAGCTCATAAAAGTGGGGATACGCTGTCACGTACTGTCTGATCATCCCGACTTTCTATTTGCAGAGCTTGATCCACAGTATTGCATTGTTAGAAAAGGTGGTGTAGATTTCGGAATAGTGCAGGATAGCTGGCGCTCTCCCGACATAGAGGAGACTTCTGAGCTGTTAATAGAGCTGAGCAATCAACGAGATTCTTTAATAAAGAGGGAAAAGGAGTATTGCACCCTTCACAAAATCAATCTTATAGTAGCGGATATACCAACCATACCCTTCGTAGTGGCTGATGAGTTGGGCATCCCGTCGATTGGTATCTCCAACTTTGAATGGCATTTTATTTACTCAAGAATGTTTAAGGGTATGAACAATGATCAGATAGATAGGGTCCTTAACCAGATGAAAGCCGATTATAAAAAGGCTACTTTAGGTGTAAGGCTCCCCCTCTCTTCTAAGAAGAGTATGGGCGCTTTTAACAGAGTGATTAAAACTGGTGTACTGGCAAGAGAGTCGAATCAAACCACTAAAAAAGTCTATGATACACTCTCCATTCCAGATAATAAACAGATTATTTTGCTTGTCTACGTTGGAGATTCCAGTGAAGAGATTGGTATTTTAGAGGAGCTGTGCAAGCTTGATGAGTATGTAATTATAGGCAAGAACACACGTTATATTCATAAAAACTACATAACTATCCCACCTGACTTCCCATTTCAAGATGTTATTGCTGCTTCAGCAATAGTAGTGACCAAAACAGGTTACAGTACTATAGCGGAGACGGTACAAGCGGATAAAGGCTTGATCTGTTTTGATAGAAACGGTTTCCCGGAAGATGAAGTGTTGAGAAAAGGTGTCGAAAACTATAGTAGAGGACTGTTTATCCCTAACGTAGAGCTTCCTAACCTCAACTGGAAAGAATTGATTAAAACGGTAGAAACCAAGTTGGAACATCCGATCGCTAAAGAGTTTAGAAATAATAACAGTAAGATAGCTCGCCTTATTACTGAAGAGTATTTTAAGTCTTATGGTGGAGTTAAAAGCAACCGCTATTCCGTTATAGACGTCGGAACTAATAACGTTCTTCTTTTGTGGGCTGAGAAAGTTAATGGTGAAATTAAGGTAGTACACCGTGCTTCCAGAATATCAGCTATGGGTAAGAATATGAAAGAGAGGATGCTTACCGGTGCCGGCATATGTCGGGTTAAAAGGATTTTGAGAGACTTCATAACCTACTCAAAAACGTTTACCGATAATATTATAGTGACGGGGACAAGCTGCTCCAGAGAGAGTAAAAATATCCATATATTGGCAGACTGGTTGAAGAGGCTTCATAAGATCGATTACAGAGTTTTGTCTGAGGAGGAGGAGGCTTATTATACGGCGCTTGCCAATAGAGCTCACTTTGCTGCAGAGACCGAGCTAATTATATTCGATATAGGTGGTGGAAGTACTGAGTTTGTTTATATAAAGGGTGAAGAGACACTTTTAAAAACGAGCTTAAAGTTAGGGGTGAGAAGGCTGCAGAGTATACCACTTAACGACACGGAAAAATTAGAGAGTAAGATAGATAAACTCCTTAGTCAGCTCCCTCAAAACATATTAAATAAGCCGGCTATGGTCGGGGTAGGTGGTACTGTGACCAACGTGGCAGCAATGAAGCAAAAGCAGTCTTATTACAATGGGGGAGCGGTGCACGGAAGCTTACTAACTCAGGACGATTTTCGTTACTACATCAATACATTCAGAAAGCTCAAGGTTGAAGAGATTGCCAAGTGGATACCTTATGAGCCACTTAGAGCAGACGTGATAGTGATCGGGATGACAATAGCCCTCAAGGTTATGGAATACTTTGAAATTGAAAGCATCTATGTAAGCGATTACGGCTTACAGTTCGGTATTTTACAAGAGGCATAAATAAAAGAGCCTCTATCGCAATGACAGAGGCTCTCTTTTTTTGTTATATTGTTCTGCTTATTCTTCAGCTAAGCGTTTGTAGCTTTCATATCTTTCCTTAACAAATTTCTCGATTTCTTTACGGTACTCTTCATAGTTCTCTGGGAACGTAGTCTTCAAAGTGGTGTAACGTCTTTCGTTATCGAGTAGATCTGTTACAGGAAGTTTAGGCTCTTTGGAGTCGAGCTGGAATGGGTTTTTACCTTCAGCTTTTCTTCTTGGGTCGTATCTGTAGAGGAGCCAGTATCCTGATTCAACGGCAAGTTTTTCTTCTTTCTGGGTTTTAGTCATATCGATACCGTGGTTGATACAAGGTGCATAAGCGATAATGATTGAAGGTCCATCATAGCTTTCGGCTTCGATCATTGCTTTTATCAACTGGTTCTTATCATAACCCATTGCAACTGAGGCAACGTAGATGTAGCCATAGCTCATCATCATTTTACCTAAGTCTTTCTTGATTGTTGTTTTACCTGATTCGGCAAATCTGGCTACTGCACCGAGTGGTGTTGCTTTAGAAGCTTGCCCACCAGTGTTTGAGTAAACCTCTGTATCCATTACGAGTACGTTGATTTTTCGGTTAGATGCCAAGACGTGGTCAAGTCCACCAAATCCGATGTCATAAGCCCAGCCGTCACCACCGAAAGCCCACACACTCTTAGGAGTGAAGTAGTTTTGCAGTTCGATTACTTTTTTAACGATTACGTCTGTTTTCTCGTTGCCGAGTGCTTTTGGTAAGAGCTCTTTAATCGCCTTAGCGTTGTCTCTTGCATCGTCACCGGTCTCTTCCCAGAGTTCGATAGCTTTCTTTAAGGCGGATGTCAACTCAGCGTTGGTTCCGGCTTCAAGTAACTTGTCGACGTTATATCTGAGGAGATTGCGGTTAGAGTCTACTGCTAATCTCATACCTAATCCATACTCAGCGTTATCTTCAAAGAGTGAGTTTGCCCAAGCTGGACCTTCACCTTGTGAGTTTTTGCAGTATGGGATACTTGGGAAAGTACCTGCCCAGATTGAGGAGCAACCGGTAGCGTTAGCGATAATCATTCTGTCGCCAAACAGCTGAGTGAGCAGTTTGACATATGGTGTTTCGCCGCAACCGGCACAAGCGCCTGAGAACTCAAGGAGTGGTTGTTTGAACTGGCTACCTTTGATAGTAGTCTCTTTGAATACGTCGCCAACAATATCGTTTGGAAGTGACTCAAAGAAGAGCTCGTTGCAGTACTCGCCTGCTTCTCTTTCTTCTTCGATAGATCTCATATCCAAGGCTTTGGAAGGACATTCGACTACACAGTTTTCACAACCTTGACAGTCTTCAATGTAAACTTGGATTTTGAAGTTATATTTTTCTTTATCTTTGCCAGCAGCTTCAATTGTGTTAAATGTTTCAGGAGCATCGGCAAGTCTATCTTTTTCGATAAGTTTAGGTCTAATAGCAGCGTGTGGGCAGACTAAGGAACAGAAGTTACACTGGATACATTTCTCAGCATCCCAGTGTGGTACGAAGGCTGACACGCCTCTCTTCTCAAGCCTTGTAGTTCCTGATGGAACGACACCGTCTAACGGCATTCTTGATACTGGGATGGTATCCCCTTTTTCCTGCATAATCGGCTCGATAATGCCTTTTACATAGTCATCTGCATCTTCTGGTACAAGACGTTTTGGTTCGCAGTATTGCTCTGGAAGTTTGCTTGGAACAGGTACTTCAGCGAGTGCTTCACCGGTTCTATCGACAGATTTCCAGTTCATATCAACGATGTGTTGTCCTCTTCTGATATATGTTTTTTCGATAGTTGTTTTAATGAGTTTGATAGCCTCTGCTGGGTCTAACACGCCGGAGATGAGGAAGAAGGCAGTCTGCATCACGGAGTTAATTCTATTTCCGAGTCCTACTTCATTAGCGATGCTGAGGGCGTCGATATTATAGAACTTAATCTTTTTATTGATAATAGTCTCTTGCATATCCCTGGTTAAGTTTCCGAAAGCCTCTTCGGTTGGCCAGTTGGAGTTAAGCAAGAAAGTACCACCATCTTTGATACCTTCAAGAATGTCGTATCTACCGATGAAAGCTTGATTGTGGCAAGCGATGAAGTCGGCTGACTGTACAAGGTATGGTGATTGGATAGGTTCAGTACCAAATCTTAAGTGGCTTCTGGTGATACCGCCTGACTTTTTAGAGTCATACTGGAAATATCCTTGCGCGTACATATCTGTGTTGTCACCAATAATGGTGATTGAGTTTTTGTTAGCGCCGACGGTTCCGTCAGATCCTAAGCCCCAGAATTTACAGCTAATAGTACCGGCTGGTACTGTATCGATGTGGTCTTTCACTGGGATAGAGAGGTGTGAAACGTCATCGTTGATACCGACTGTAAAGTTGTGAGTACCTTTATTGTTCAGGTGATCGTAAACAGCTTTAACCATTGATGGTGTGAACTCTTTTGAGGAGAGTCCGTATCTACCACCGATAATCTCAAGGTCGTTTCTACCTTTAAGAGCTGATACTACGTCTAAGTAGAGTGGCTCGCCAATTGAACCTGGTTCTTTAGTCCTGTCGAGTACGGCAATTTTCTTAACTGAGCTTGGGATAACATTTTTGAAAGCTTCAACGTTGAAAGGTCTATAGAGTCTAACTTTGATCAAGCCGACTTTATATCCGTTCTGGTTGAGGTAGTTGATAGTCTCTTCGATGGTATCGCAGCTACTACCCATAGAGACGATAACTCTATCAGCATCTGGCGCTCCAAAGTAGTCAAAGCAGTGGTACTGACGACCGTAGTATTTAGCTACTAAGTCCATATACTCTTGGACTATGCCAGGGATAGCTGTGTAGTAGTTATTAGAAGTTTCACGTCCTTGGAAGTAAACTTCTGGGTTTTGAGCGCCCACTTTAACAAATGGGTTTTCTGGGTTGAGGGCACGTTTTCTAAAGTCCTCGATGTATTTTGGATCGACGAGCTTGTTGAGTGTTTCGTAGTCAGTAATCTCAATTTTTTGTATCTCGTTTGAGGTCCTAAAGCCGTCAAAGAAGTTCAAGAAAGGAACTTTCGACTTAAGGGTAGCAAGGTGTGCTACGATCGAAAGGTCGTGAACCTCTTGCACTGAGCTGGCTGCCAGCATTGCAAAACCGGTGTTACGAGCAGACATTACGTCTGAATGGTCACCGAAAATAGATAGCGACTGAGCAGCGAGTGATCTTGCTGAGACGTGAAACACAGCTGGTAGCATCTCGCCGGCAATCTTGTGCATATTAGGAAGCATTAACATCAAACCTTGCGAAGCGGTAAAAGTAGTGGTCAAAGCACCGGCTGATAAAGCGCCGTGAACTGCTCCAGCAGCTCCAGCTTCTGACTGTAATTCTACTACTTGAACAGGCAGGCCAAAGAGGTTTTTCTTACCTTCGGCTGACCAAGCGTCTGCAAGTTCCCCCATCGTTGATGAAGGAGTTATCGGGTAAATAGCGGCTACTTCACTGAATCCATAAGCTATATGGGCCGCTGCGGTATTTCCATCCATTGTGATTTTTTTGATTTTTGACATAAATCCTCCCGGAAGTCAATTATACTCTTTAACCACCTTATTTTTATCCGATAAAATAGTCAACTGATAATAGCTAATTCTGAGGAAGAATAAGAAAAAAATCACGGAAACTACTGACACCTCTGGTGTTAGAAGTTTAAAAAAAAGATCTGCTTTTTTAACGCTCTAAGATAAAAGTGGCTGGACCATCATTTGTTAGCTTCACTTGCATAGTATCACCAAAACTACCAAGTTTGGTAGGTACGCCTAATTTTATTAATTCTTTTGCAAGTTCTTCATACATCTCCATAGCTATGTTTGGTGGCGCTGCCTTGATAAAGTCAGGTCTACGTCCCCGTTCAAGATTAGCGCATAAGGTGAACTGAGAGATGAGAAGCACCTCCCCTTCAACATCCTTGATAGAAAGGTTCATCTTACCGTTAGGATCAGAAAAGACACGCATTTCGCTCACCTTTTTGGCTACACCAGGAGCTTTGTTGACTCCACAGTCTTCCTCTTCAACCCCGACAAAGATCAAAAAGCCTTGGCCTATTTTATTTATAGAGCGTTCTGCTACGAGCACTTCAGCTTCAGTTACTCTTTGGATCAGCAGCTTCATCTTCTGTTATCTCGTAGTATATTAAATCGCTTCTGGCCACGCAGGCAGAGCAATCCTTCATACAGCCAAAACAGGCTATGTTTTCTTTTTTTACTTTCCCTTTACGGACAAGCTGCTCCAGGATTTGCTCTATGACCTCTAATTTTTGTTTAGATAAGATGCTGAGGTCAGTGAGGCTCATTTTCTTATTCTCTTTAAGTAATCTCAATAGTTCTGGAATCATTTATTTACCCTGTAGTTCTACATCCTTCCTCTTCACTTTGATCGATAACGGAGACGGTTATCATCTCAGCGATCGACTTTGCTATGATATAGCGGGTAGAGTCGAGGCAGATTATCATATTAGAGTCTGACGGTTCATTTTTGAAGGTGACTATAGTTTTCCCTGGGTTGATCCCTATCTCTTTAGTGACCTTATTAGTATTGTTGACGATCATACATTTAGAATCTTCAGGGCAGTCAGCGAGAGACAGGCTCTCTCCATTAGCTATTTTTTCTTCCATTCTTCTACCAACTCTACCACGGCGCCTACGTCCTCTGGGACAATCCCCTTCAGGGCATCTTCCCATTCTTCTAAACAGTCTCATTTATTACCTCTTAATATATTTTTCATATTTGATAGCCGCAAGATTAGATAGATTGCGACAAACATTCCTATTGATACTGCCAGCCAACCTGCTGAGCTTGCTGGATTATGTCGGAATATACTCAGTTGATAGTACGTAGTTGCAATAATCCAGGCGAAAAGAGATTGATATGCTACCGAAAAGATTGTCCAGCCCAGGTTTGTCTCTTTATAGATCGCTCCTAAAGTTGCCAAGCAGGGGAGGTAGATCAAGACAAATAAGAGATAGGCGAAAGCGTTATTCTTCCCGCCAAAACGGCGAACCATTTCACCTTCAGCCCTAACTTCAACCTCCTCTTCCTCATTAGCAAAACCTTCAGGTATAGCCATAAAAGCAGAGTGTACCTCATCCCAAAAGTTAAACTCCTCTTCCTCTTCAGCCTCTTCTCCACTCAAACTCTCATACAAAGTGCCCAAAGTACCTATGATCACCTCCTTGGCAAATATACCGGTGAAGAGACCAACGGTGGCAGGCCAGTTATCCTGTGTTATACCCATCGGTGTGAAGATAGGGGTGAAGAATCGACCTGCAGCGCTTAGAATTGATTTCTCCGACTCTTCAAATCTAATCTTACCATCGGTGCCGAGTGCGTTAAGGAAAGAGAGTATAATAACTGCAACAAGGATTACTTGCCCAGCTCGGAGGATAAATCCTTTCAGACGGCGCCAAGTGTGTAACATAACACCATTAAAAGTGGGTATATGGTATAAAGGTAGCTCCATCACAAATACAGATGAATCACCCTTAAATAGTGTGTTTTTAAACATTAAACCGGTCAATATCGCTAACAGTATACCTATAACGTAGAGCGCAAAGATAATCTTGCCCCCTGCAGCAGGGAAAAATACTGCTACAAACAGAGCGTAGACTGGTAGTTTAGCACCACACGACATAAACGGGTTGATGAGGATCGTCAAGATACGGTCCCTTTCATTATCAAGCGTCCTCGTTGCCATAATAGCTGGCACGTTACAACCAAAACCGACTAACATCGGAATGAAAGCTTTGCCTGGTAAACCAATCAATCTCATAAATTTATCCATAACAAAAGCAGCTCTCGACATATACCCCGAGTCTTCTAAAATCGATAACGATAGAAAAATAAAGAAGATAGGGGGGATGAACGACGCCACTGTAGTTATACCGCCACCTAAACCGTTCGCTAAAAAAGTTATGAGCCAGGCTGGTGTGTTAATTGAGGCAAGTAGATGACCAAACCCATCGACAAATATCGCACCGAAAAGTATCTCAAAGAAATCAATGAACGGCTCACCAACATACACCGTCAGCATAAATACTAAGTACATTATACCCAAAAAGATTGGCACACCTAAAAGTCGATTGAGTACTATCTGGTCTATAGCATCGGTGAAAGTTTTCTGAAAAACGCTCTCTTTCCTGATAACATCTTTAGATAAGCCGTTAATAAAGCCGTATCGGCCATCCAGAACCACTATATCAGCCTCTTGTCCCGTATGCTTTTTAATCCGAGTAGCCCCCTCTTTCACTTTGGTTTCAAACTTATTATCGGTCAGCTCAACTGCGAGTGGGTCATCTTCTAAGAGCTTGATTGATAGCCATCGAGCATCGACGTTTTTCTCTTTTGAAAGCTCAGTAACGTCCTGTTCAATCGACTCTAAAATCTCCTCGACCATACTGTCGTAAAAGACCTTTGTTCTGGAAATCTCACGCTTCAATAGAGCTTGATCAATCGCCTCTTTAAGCTCGTCAATACCAGTCTTTTTACTGGCTATAACGGGGATTACAGGGCATCCGAGATGTTGTGCTAAATGATCGATCTCTATCTTTATCCGGTGTTGTTTAGCCACGTCTATCATATTCAGAGCGACGAGAAACGGCTTACGCATTTCGATAATCTGAGTAGTTAGGTAGAGGCTGCGCTCCAAGTTAGAGGCGTCTAATACATTAACAACCAGATCCGGCTCTTCATTCAAGATATGCTCTCGAGCTACTTTCTCATCCAATGAATAAGCTGAAAAAGAGTATATACCGGGTAAGTCAACGACCTCTATATCTTTATCAGCAAAAGTGTACAATCCTTCTTTCTTTTCGACAGTTACCCCAGGCCAATTACCAACAGTCTGTTTAAAGCCGGTCAGAGCGTTAAACAGGGTGGTCTTTCCACTGTTGGGGTTACCGGCCAGGGCAATTCTAAATTTATTCATTAATATCTATCCTTTCTGTTTCTTTTTCTTCGCAAAGGGAGCAGTGCCCGGAGATACTTACTGAGTAGTCCTGGATCTTAAAGTTCAGCCTTTTAGCTAACTTCTCGATGTTTTTTTCTAACTCAGGGCTATTCTGCTCGATAACTCTATCACAATTAAGGCAATGGAGATGAAAGTGGTTGGGGTGTCCATAGATGTGTTCGTACTGTTCATTTTGATCACTATAGCGTAATCTTCTGACCAATCCAGCTTCTACGAGGTAGGGGATAGTCCGGTAAACAGTAGCTCTTGAGACCTTTTTATTCTTATAACGGAGCATTTGGTAGAGCTCCTCAATCTCGAAATGAGAGTGAGTCTCAAAAACAGCGTCGAGAATGATTTCGCGTGACTTAGTAAGCTGTAGATCATTCTTCTTCAAGTAGTTAATGAAAACTTCTCGATAGTCCATTTTGACGCACTCCTTAATTGGTATTTAGCTTTGATTGGCACTGTTCTTGAGGGCGGTTATCTTGTCAAGAGATAATTGAGAACAAATCTCAATATCATTTAAGAAAGAAGAGGAATATGGTGCAGGAACGCCATTTAAGTCGACCGATTCCTTACTAAACTTCTTGAATCTTTGCCGGTAGTATGAATGCTACCCTATAAATGATAAAATGGGGCGAGCAAGCCCGCCCCCTGCGAAATCTAACTGACAAATAAGTATAATATCTGATATTTATGAATATATTAACAAGTTTTTGGCTTTAACAGATCTTACTTCTCGCCCAACTAACCGTATAACAATCAATTACGCCTACTTAAGGCTACCCATACCCTATAGATATGTAAGGAGCATACTCGTAGGCGGCTCTGACCCGCCTACGAGTATGCTCCTTACATTACCCTTAGATGAGGGTGGAATAAAAAGTAGTTGACGCTGTTTCCTAACGATGCTTTTTGAACAAAATTTTAGGGATCGTCCTGATTGGAGAGGAATATGAAAAAAACGGCAGTATTAGCCTTAGGTGGGAATGCAATACTTAAGGTGGGTGAGAAGGGGACTGTTGAAGAGCAGTTAGCCAACACAAGAGAGAGTATGAAAGGGATCGTGGGTTTGATTAAGGAGGGGTATAATCTGGCTATAACTCACGGTAATGGTCCGCAAGTCGGTAATTTTCTGATCCAGCAACAGGCGGGTATTAGTAGAAATATTAATCCATTACCCCTCAGTTTTCTTAACGCTGCCACAGAAGGTACTATGGGTTATATGATTGAGCAATCATTAGATAACCGGCTCCAAAAGGAAAATATGGATAACAAGGTGATGACCGTTATCACGATGGTAGAAGTAGATAAGAACGATCAAAGATTTAATCAGCCGAGTAAACCTGTAGGTCCTTTTTACACCAAAGAAGAGGCGGAAAGGATGAAAGAGACACAGGGGTGGCATATCGTTGAGGATTCCGGCAGAGGGTATCGACAAGTAGTCCCTTCACCTCTGCCGCTAAATATACCCAAAGCTAATGTAATTAAAGGGTTAGTAGAGAGTGGAACGGTTGTCATCGCATGTGGTGGCGGTGGAATACCCTATTATCTTAACGAAGCGGGGGAGATTGTTGGGATCGATGCAGTTATTGATAAGGACCACGCTTCAGCCCTTTTGGCGAGAGTGATCAATGCAGATCTCTTTATCATCCTGACAGGAGTGGAAAAGGTGGCTATCAACTACAATACACCTAACCAGATAGATCTTGATCATCTAACTGTCGACCAAGCAAAGCAATATTTTGAAGCGGGTGAGTTTCCTGCTGGGAGTATGGGTCCAAAAATTAGAGCTGCAATAGATTTTATTGAAAACGGTGGGAGCGAGGTGATCATTACCTCGGTAGAAAGAATAGTTGAAGCTTTGAAAGGTCAGACCGGTACCAAGATAACTTTATAACAGCTTTTCAAGAGAGGTTTTAAAGTGTCGGTATTAGTACTTAACGTCTTTATGTTGGATATTATCGTATAGCGCTCGTAAGATCTCTTTAGAGGGGTGGTGCCCTAACTCCGCCGCGGTTTTAAACTCTTTCCTCGCTTTTTCAAAATAACTATCTTCACTCTGCAAGCTACGCCCTATGCGGGAAGGCTTACTTTTAATAGAGCTCTTTTCGAGATCAAAAGAATGAAGAGCTCCGTATACGAGCCCTTTTTTGTAATAGGAGAGTGGGTTTTGAGGGTTTAATTTAGTTGCAGTGTCGTAAAACTCAACACTTTTCAAATACTCCCCGTTAGCAAAACTCTGATCGCCGAAGGCAATTAGCTCCTCATAGGAGTATTTGGGTAGTTTAGCCAATTGTGAGCAGGCTGTTAATAGGAGGAGTGTCAGACAGATAACAGCCTGTAAAGTAATACCCTGATGAAGTTTACTAATATTCACTTACATCGACCAAAAATCAGTCTGCCCTAACACCTCTAATCAGCGATAGACTGTAGGCGTGCCACAGCTCTCCTTAGCGATGATTCAGCTCTACGGAAGTCTATATCGGACTCGGTATCTTTCAATCGTTCTTCAGCCCGTTTTTTAGCCTCTTCAGCCCGTTTTTGGTCAATTTCGTCTCCACATTCAATGATTTCGCAAACTATCCGTATTTTGTCTTTTTCGATGGAGACAAAGCCGTCGTGGATAGCGTAATTGATTTTGGTATCTTTTTGGAAGACTACCAGTGGTCCCGGGCGGATCTTAGTCAAGAGTGGGGTGTGCCCGGTTGAGACTCCAATATCTCCATCGATACCGGGTATGATAACGTGATCACACTCTAATTCGGCGACGGTTCTATATGGTTGGATAATTTTTAAGTGGAGGCTCATATTTTCAACTTCATAGCTTTTTCTTCAGCCTGTTCTATAGTTCCAACATATAGGAAGGCTTGTTCTGGCCAGTCATCGCAATCGCCATCCAGTATAGCTTTGAAGCCGGTTATGGTATCTTTGAGTGGGACGTACTGACCTGGCACGTTGGTAAACTCTTCTGCAACAAAGAAGGGTTGAGAGAAGAAGCGTTCTAATTTTCTTGCTCGGCTAACTATTAGTTTATCTTCATCGGACAGTTCATCCATACCGAGGATTGAGATAATATCTTGCAAATCCTTATATTTTTGGATAACTCTTTGGGTCTCACGGGTGACGTTATAATGGTCTTCTCCGACAATTTTAGGGTCGAGCACACGGCTGGTTGACTGTAGAGGGTCTACAGCTGGGTATATTCCGAGTTCTACGATACGTCGGGAGAGGAAAGTAGAGGCATCTAAGTGGCTGAATGTAGTTGCAGGTGCGGGATCTGTAAAGTCGTCAGCTGGTACATAGATAGCTTGTACTGAGGTGATAGAGCCGTGATTTGAGGAGGTAATTCTCTCTTGTAGCGCTCCCATTTCGGTAGCTAAGGTAGGCTGGTATCCAACTGCAGAAGGCATTCTACCTAACAGAGCCGACACTTCAGAACCGGCTTGGGTGAATCTGAATATATTGTCGATGAAAAGAAGTACGTCTTTGTTCGACACATCTCTAAAATATTCAGCAATAGTAAGGCCTGATAAGCCTACTCTAAATCTGGCACCTGGTGGTTCGTTCATTTGTCCAAAAACTAAGGCGGTGTTTTTCAAAACGCCGGATGCTTTCATCTCTAACCAAAGGTCATTACCCTCTCGAGTACGCTCGCCTACCCCTGCAAAGACAGAGAAACCGCCGTGCTCAGTGGCGACGTTGTGGATAAGTTCTTGAATTAGGACTGTTTTACCGACACCTGCTCCTCCGAACAGACCAGTTTTACCCCCTTTAAGGTAAGGCTCGATTAGGTCTATAACCTTGATACCGGTCTCCAAAATTTCCTCTTCTGTGGAAAGGTCTTCATACTTAGGGGATTGGCGGTGGATCTGGAAGCGTTGTTTACTATTTATCGGCCCTTGTTCATCTATAGGTTCGCCAATAACGTTGATCATTCTACCAAGTACCTCTTCACCAACTGGAATCGAGATCGGCTCACCTGTATCGTAAACAGACATACCACGTACTAAACCATCGGTCGAGTCCATAGCAATTGCACGTACTTTATTTTCTCCGAGATGGAGCTGAACCTCAAGCACTAAGTCGTTCTGTCCTTCTCTTTTAACGATAATGGAATTATATATTGCAGGTAATTTTTGTTCAGGAAACTCAGCGTCAACTACTGGTCCAATAATCTGTATTATTTTACCTTCGGTCATTTTCACCTCTTACTCGTTTATTGCTTCAGCGCCGGAAGCGATTTCGATAATTTCTGTTGTGATTGCGGCCTGTCTTGCTCTGTTATGAAGCAAGGTTAAAGAATCTATTAGTTCAGTGGCATTTTCAGTGGCGTTATCCATAGCGGTCATACGTGCGCCCTGTTCAGCAGCCGATGACTCCAACATCATACGCCAGATTTCCACATCTATGTATTTAGTACCCAGCTCTTCTATAACCGTGTTTTCATCGGGCTCATAAAGGTAGTCTACCTGAGAGATAGCTGGGGATTCAGGTGGTATAATGGGTAGGATTTGTTTTTCAATTATATTTTGTTGGATAGCCGATTTAAACTCGTTATAAATGACGTCAACTCTGGCATACCCATTGTTCAGGTAGAGATTTAGGACACCTTTAGTGATGTCTTTTATATCGTTAAAGTTCATTTCATTAAATAGATTAAAATACTTATCTATAATACTGGAAGTTAGCTTACTGATCTGCTCGTAACCTTTACGTCCGATGCAGATTACGTCGGTATCTGGGTGTTTTTCAAGGTATACCTTAGTAGAACGGATAATGTTAGAGTTGAAGGAGCCGCATAGTCCTCTATCGGAGGTCATTACTACCAACAATCGTTTTGCATTTTTATCCTGGTTTTCAGTTAGCATAGGGTGTTCTGTATCCGGGTTTTTATATTTAACTGAGCGGATCATAAACTCTAAATAGTCTGCATAAGGTCGAGCGTTAACAATCCTATCTTGAGCTTTTCTCAGCTTGGATGCAGCAACCATTTTCATCGCATTGGTGATCTGTCTTGTGTTTCTAACAGAGTCAATACGGTTTTTAATATCTCTTATGTTCGACACTTTTTGCTCCTAAATAAGACTTTACTCATCAATTTATTTCGTTGAGACAACCTGATTCCCTTTATATGAAACCTAAATGGAGGTCTCTTTTACCCGCTTACATACCTGATGCATCTTTTCCTTTAACTCGTCAGATAAGCTCTCTTTAGTCAGTCTTTCGAGTAAATCCTTATGTTCTAAATCGAGGTGTTGGAAAAGTTCTCTTTCAATTACTTTGACTTTTGAAAGATCTACGTCGTCGAGATATCCGTTGTTGACCATAAAGATGGAGAAGATCTGTTTGGCCACGGAAAGTGGTTCATACTGATCTTGCTTAAGTATTTCGATAAGTCTCTCGCCACGTCTAAGTTGGGCAAGAGTAGTTCTATCTAAGTCCGAACCAAACTTTGCAAACGCTTCAAGCTCGTTGTATTGAGCGAGGTCTAAACGGAGCTGCCCTACCACATTTTTCATCGCTTTGATTTGGGCGCTACCTCCTACTCTTGAGACAGATAGGCCTGGGTTAATAGCGGGTCTAATACCTGAATAAAATAGACGGCTACTGAGGTAGATCTGACCGTCTGTTATAGAGATAACGTTGGTCGGGATGTAGGCAGAAATATCGTCAGCCTTAGTCTCGATGATTGGAAGTGCTGTGAGTGAGCCACCACCGAGTTTATCGCTCAGTTTGGATGCTCTTTCTAAGAGGCGTGAATGGATGTAAAACACGTCACCAGGGTATGCTTCTCGGCCTGGTGGTCGTCTTAAAAGGAGGGATAGTTCTCGGTAAGAGACAGCGTGTTTAGACAAGTCATCGTATATCACTAAGGCGTGTTTACCCTGATCGCGGAAGTATTCACCTAAGGTGCAACCGGCGTAAGGGGCTAAGTACTGTAGAGCTGGTGGTTCTGCAGCCGTAGCGGAAACCACTATCGTATATTCCATAGCTCTATGATTTTGAAGAGTTTTTACCAACGCTGCCACTGAAGACTTTTTTTGTCCTATGGCAACGTAAATACAGACTACACCGGAGTCTTTTTGGTTGATAATTGTATCGATGGCAATAGCAGTCTTTCCAGTCTGCCTATCTCCAATGATAAGCTCTCGTTGGCCTCTACCAATTGGAATCATCGAGTCGATAGCTTTCAGTCCAGTTTGCAAAGGTTCGCTAACCGGTTGGCGGTGTACTACTCCGAGTGCTTTACGTTCAATTTCCAATCTTTTATCTGTATTAATTTCACCTTTGCCGTCAATAGCTTGGCCTAAAGGGTTAACTATTCTGCCCAACATCTCTTCACCGACGGGGATACTGAGGATAGTACCGGTTCGTTTAACGATATCACCCTCTTTAATATTTCTGGATTCATCGAAAAGGATACAACCTACATACTCCTCTTCCAGGTTGAGCGCCATTCCATAAATGTCACCGGGGAAGAGCAGCATCTCTCCAGCCATAACCTTTTCTAAGCCGTATACAAGCGCAATGCCGTCACCGACCTCTATTACTTGTCCCGTCTCATCTAAAGAGACATCAAACTTGAAATCATCGATCTTTTTCTTCAATATCGAACTTATTTCATCCGGGTGTATTTTCATAACTTCCTCTTAATGTTCTGTTAACTTAATGTTCAGCTGATGAGGTCTGATTTTATCGTACCACATCAATTATCTGTCACCTTTTCGAGCTGTGAGAGTTTACTTTTGATAGAGCCATCGATATTTGTCGAGCCCACCTTAGCGATGAAACCACCAATAATTTCAGGGTCGATCTCTTGCTCTATTACTAACTCTTTGCCGACTGTAGTGCTTACGTAGTCGACTATTGATTTTACAACGCTATCGCTGTGCTTTCTCGCCAAAGTTAAGGTCATCTTCTTTTTATCTTGTAAGTCCAGTACAATCTTTTCAGTCTCAAAGAGTATTTTTTCAACTTGAGTCATTCGGTGTTTCTTTTCCATTAAAACATACAGGTTATACCATTTCTTTTGATGATTTAATCCGCTGACAAGCATGTTGACGACCTCTTTGCGCTCTTCTCTATCGACTATTCTTGAGTTTAAGTATTTACCCAACTCAGGTAAGTCTGTAAATTGCTTTTGCAGAGCCTTTACGTCTTGCAAAAGAGAATCGTACTCTTCCTTAGGGATTGTCCTGACTAAAGCTTGAGCGTATCGGTTAGCTATCAATAGATCTTTCACTCAACCCCTCATCAGCTTTTCAATAGCTTGCTAATCATATCAGCATCGATCTTTTCGTCGATATTATCTCCGATGATTTTTGCTGCTATCTTAGCAACTGCTACACTAAGCTCCGCCTCGATAGATTGAATAGTCTTTTGCTTTTCGTGTTCCAGTCTTTTCTCTGTATCGACGAGGATATCCTTTTCGTGAGCTCTTGCTTGTTTAATTATCTCATCACTTCTTTTCTCAGCCTCTTTTCTTGCCTGTTCCATCAGTTTATGGATTTGCTGTTGAGCTGCTTTATATTCCTCTTCTTGTTTGACGATATATTCTTGAGCGGCCATTTTAGCCTCTTTAGTCTCTTTTATATCGTCTGCTATGCCCTGTTGTCGTTCGGTTAGAAACTTTTTTAAGGGTTTATAGAGGAAAGCGTTCAGCAAGACCAATAGTAGAATGAAGTTGAGTATAACTACTATCAGAGTATAATCAATACTGATCATTTATCCTTTGCTCCTAATTAAATGCCTGTAGAGTGACTGGTTAGGGCCGCTCTATTTAATAGGCTAATCCTGATTGTTTAGGTAGAGAAGATCAACAGTAAAGCGATAACTAATGAATAGATACCTGTTGATTCTGTAACTGCCTGTCCCAATAACATTGTTCGAGTTAATAGTGCTGCGTTTTCAGGTGAACGAGCGATTCCTTCACAAGCTTTTGCGGCGACAAAACCTTCTCCTAAAGCTGGTCCTAAAGCTCCGATTCCCATACAGAATGCAGCTCCAAAGTATGCTGCTGCTTTTGCGATGAATTCCATTCCTTCCATTCTATAATCCTCCTTTTACATTTAAACTGCAAACATTAATAAGAATGCAATTACTAATGAATATATAGCTGTAGACTCGGTTACAGCTGCTCCTAAAATCATTGATCTAACTAATACAGCCCTCTGTCTGGGGTACCTGCCGAGCATATCGCTTGAGCGCCCTGCCACGTATCCAATTGCGGAGCCGGGGCCGAGAGTACCTAACCCTATTGCTATACTTGCTGAGAAGTAAAGAATAGCCTTCAAAAGCTGTTCATATATATTTAATCCTTCAAAATCGGGCACGGCATAGATGAGTAGCAGTGCGACGACTAAGGCAAAAGTGGAGCTCGCTTGAGAGAGCGCTTGTCCGACGATCATATTACCGGTAATGTCACTCTCACTTTTCGGCATTCTACCGATCGATTTACAGGCTTGAGCTCCGGTAAAGCCCGAACCAAAACCGGGCCCAATACTCCCTAACCCCATAGCTAAACCGGCTGCTAATAGTGAAGAAGCTTTAACAATTCCACCACTATCTTTAGTAGCTCCACCAAACAGCAAAAGCAGGGCGACAACTAAAGAGAAGATGGCACAAGTTTCTGTTACAGCCTGACTGATGAGCATTGTCTTACTGATCTTATCGGAAGACTCGGGCTGTCTGGCCAACGCTTTACTTGCAATAGCAGCAGTATGACCTTCTCCAAAACCGGCGCTGATAGAGGAGAGTGATACAGCTATGGCTGCACCAAAGTAGGCTGCAAGATTAACTATTTCGACACCATTAAACATCGCCAGGTTTCCTCCTCTCTCTTAATCAAAGATTACCACGGCGATATAGCTTACCGCCAAAATGGTAAACACAAAAGCTTGTATGGTACCGACGAAAAGACCGAAAAAGAGGTTCATTCCGACAGGCAAGATAACGTATTTTGTAAGTGATGAAACCACAAGCATAATAATGGCTCCACCAAGTACGTTGCCAAATAAACGGAAAGAGATCGAAATCACTTTCGAAACCTCGCCGATGACGTTGATGGGGGCTAAGGCAAAAAATGGCTCAGCGTACCCTTTTAGATAATCTTTAAACCCACTCTTCTTTATCGATACATAGTGGACGACAGAGATGATAACAAGTCCCATTCCCAAAGGTACGTTGAGGTTTCTTGTGGGTTCCATAAATCCTGGTATCGGTACGATTCCGATAAAGTTTGCCGAGAGTATGAATAAGAAGATAGTCAATATGTATGGGGTAAAGTGGGCATTTTGTTTACCCAATGTTTCGGTGGTAAGATCGTCAATAAATCCGTAGACCATTTCAAAAACGAGCTGTCTTTTACTCGGTTTGCTCCCCATATTCCTTCTCATATATAATATAATAGCCAAGAAAACAATATCAATAATCAAGATCATTCTGATTAGTTTGAATGCATTGATAGCACCGTTTTTTGAGAAGATTTGGAAGAACTCATAAAGCTTTCTGCTGCCATAAATAGTCGGCTCTATCCCTTGATTTCTAAGATATAAGTCAGGCTGAAATTCTTCTGTCACCTGGTCTTGTATTTTTGTTGGATGGTGAGTGTTCCAGACGCCGAATTTACCTGTGTCAGGATTGATTCCGACATTGATCTTATACTCTAATTTGAAAGAGAGCAGTACTTGGATGACCATTACAATAATAAACAGCCAAATAATCTTCTTTTTCGTCATAGTTTGAGAGTCCTTTTTTTTATGCGTTACCGTTGATTAGTCAACATTAGCTTTCTTCTTTGCATTACTAATGAGGCTTAGCAAATAATGGATAAAAATTGCAATTTGAGCACTCAAAAGACCAGCACCAAAAGCGAGTATATTTGGTTTAACGAACTTAATAACGATAACAGAGTAAACAGCGATAAAGAGAAAGCGCAGGTAAAAGCCGCCGAAAGACTTGCTTCCGAGGTCTTTATCAATACCTTCAACGTTGCCCTTGATAGAGATCGAGAGCCATGTAAAATTGATACTACTTGCTAACATTCCCATAAACCATCCAATTGCAATCATTAAATTTGAGGGCCATATTAGTAGCGCTGGAATATTTGTCAAGCTAACAATCAAAAGAATTTGCTTAACGTATTTGGTCATTCCTCTTTTTCACCCATTTCTCTAAAGAGAGGTTTCAAGAATCTGTAGTTGATTAGAAAGCCACTCACGATACCGAGAATAGTACCTATTACCAAAATTATATTGTTGGTCTGAAGCTTCCTGTCGAGCCATAAAGAGAGAAAGAAAAAGATAAGTAAAGGGATGACCATATTCAAACCTAATTGGGTTATATACGACAAATATCGTATAAAACCTCGGTCTTTTGTCATTAACTCTTTCTTAAAATCTTTCATCCAACTTGTACCAACTCATTACCATTCGGAAGTTTTACTCTCTTCCTTCATATTGCAGTGACCTGTGAGGGCCGCGCCGTTGTGTACAGTCAACCTCTTGGCCGAGATATTCCCGTTTACCTTGGATGTTTTCTCAAGCTCCAAAGTGTCGGTAACGATTATGTCACCATCGAGTGTTCCGGATACTAAGCATTCTTTAGCCTTAATGTTTGCTTTCACGCTGCCTGAGTTGCCGATAACGACAAACCCTTCAGCGTCAATCTCACCCGTAACCGACCCATCTATCCTGATACCACCTTGTATTTTCAAGTTACCTTCGATAGTGCATCCCTTGCCAATAATTGTTGATAGTTCAATTTGTCTGTTTTTTGCCATAAAAAACTCCTCTAAAAATATCTCTAATTTTTATTATCTAACCTGTTTGGGGTCTATTTTCACCCCTTTTTCTATGATTTCGTAGTGTAAGTGTGGGTGTACACTGTAACCGGTGCTCCCTACTAATCCAATCACTTCACCTTTATCTATGAAAAACCCTTGTTTGACGAGTACCCTCTCCATATGTGCGTAGAACGAATGATAGCCGTTAAAATGATCAATAATTATTGCATTACCGTAATATTTATCGTTGTAAATAGCTTTGACGACGCCAGCACCGGCAGCTGTGATTTCAGTCCCTAATGGGGCTGCAATGTCGACCCCTTTATGCTGTTCAGTAAACGGCTGACTGACTGCATACTCTGTTTTAATAGGGAAGAGGTCGGGGACAAATCTTTGTTTCATTTCATATTCTGAGAGCTCGTTTTTCAGCTCTTCTGTGGCAATACTTGTAATTGGATTGGGGTCTAATTTATTTGTTTCGCCAAGATAGCTATCGAGTAGCTCTCTTATTTTGCGCTCTTTTTCATACTTACCGTTCTTAATCTCGGGGTATTTGTAAGAAGCGATTACATCTTGCAGTATTTGCGATTGGTTTCGAAGCGTTAAAATCTCCTCAGTTTGCGCCTTAAGCTCGCTTTTCATCCCTTTATTCTCAATCAGTAAAAAGAAATTAGCTAAGAGTAGGATCACAGAAATAGTGAGGAGTATTTTTTTAAGCATAACCTTTAGCCTAAGAGTGATTTAATAAGATTTTGAAGCTCTTTTTCAGACTTGTATTTGAAGGAGATAGTTCCCCCTTTCTTGCCTGGCTTAACGTTTACTTTAACGGCGTATTTCTCTTCCAGTGAAGTACTTAAATCTTTAATCTGCTGACTTTCAACCTGATTCGGTAAGAGTTTCTTTTTGTCTAAGCCGTCGATAATTCTCTTGGCCTGTTTTTCTGTTTCTCTTACGGAGTAGGCTTTATCGATCACCTTTGCCGCAAAGTCCACTTGATTCTCCTCTTCAAGTTGCAGGATGGCTCTGGCGTGACCGGGACTTATTCTACCCTCAGAAAGATGGTCTTGTACAGGTTCGGGTAGTTTTAAAAGTCGGATTGAGTTAGTAATAGTAGTCCTTTCTTTCCCCATCAGCTGTGCTATCTCGTTATGGGTAAGACTAAACTCTTCCGATAGCTGATTGTACGCTTTAGCCTCTTCAATAGGGTTGAGATTTTCACGTTGAATGTTCTCAATCAGAGCGTATTGGAGCTGCTCTTGAGGTGATACGGAGCGGATAATGACCGGTATTTCAGTAAAGCCGGCAAGTTTTGCCGCTTCAAGCCTTCTTTCACCAGCTATCAGCTCATATTCTGAATCCATACGTTTTGTAACAATAACCGGTTGGATCATCCCATTCTCTTTCAAGGAGTTAGATAACTCTTGTAGCTTTTCTTCGTCAAATCGGTGACGTGGCTGATAGGGGTTAGGGTGTATCTTTTCTAAACGTACTGAAGAAATTGAGAGCGACTTATCGTCTGTCTCGGTGGAGATAGGGATAAGTGCTTCTAAACCGCGACCTAATCTTGTACTCATCTTTCTATTAACTCCGTTGCTAATTGTAGGTAATTTTTGGCGCCGATCGAGGTGATGTCATAGTGGAAGATAGGTTTGCCGAAACTTGGCGCCTCACCGAGTTTTACATTTCGGTTGATAATGGTCTGAAATACAGTCTCTTTGAAGTAGCGCTTAACCTCTTTGGCTACCTGTAAAGAAAGGTTTAACCGCTTGTCATACATAGTTAAAACCACCCCCATTATGTTGAGTTCCGGATTGAGATTACGCTTGATCAGTCTCACTGTGTTCAAGAGCTGGCTGACGCCCTCTAAGGCATAGTATTCACACTGTATCGGAATCAAAACGTCACTACTCGCAGTCAAAGCATTGATGGTCAGCAGACCGAGTGACGGCGGGCAGTCAATCAATATGTATTCATACTCATCCAAGATAGGAGAAATCGCCTCTTTGAGTTTATTCTCACGGGAAAACTCCTTTACGAGCTCTATTTCGGCACCGGTCAAATCAATATTACTCGGCAATACGTCTAAATACTCAATAGAGGTCTTTTGAATCGCCTCTCTAATCCCAGCACGCTGGATCATAACATCATAAACTTGTAGCTTGAGAGTACCTTTGTCGACACCGAGGCCACTACTCGCATTACCTTGTGGATCAAGGTCGATTAACAGTGTCTTTTTTTCGTATATGCCAAGAGCTGCCGCTAAGTTGATAGCGGTAGTTGTCTTACCGACTCCACCCTTTTGGTTCACAATTGCAATAACTCTACTCATATCTTCCTTATCAGAACTAAGTTTCTTTCACCCCATTCCTTTTTCACGTTGAGCACGAGCTCCAAAGGAATGTGTAAATCTTTCTCTTTTATATCTTTACCTTTGTAAAGCAAAATCTTGCCACCCTTGGGCAGAAGACCGAATAACTTGTTTAACAATATTTCATCAATCCTAACAGAACGACTCACTATCAAGTCAAACTTACTACTCAAACCATAACTATCCTTTAAGACGTCAAGCTTTGTTTCTTCTAATCGCTCAGGAATAGTGTAACAATTGGTCAACCCCATCTCATTAATAAAGGATTGAACCTCTCTCATCTTCTTTTTCTTGGAGTCCATCATATAGACTTCGCTACTCGGAGCAATTAACGCTAAAGGTATGCCAGGTAGACCACCACCACTACCAAAATCAAGAATTAGCTTGTTGTTTAAGTCGATATTAGTCTCAAGAGGAAGGAGTGAATCCTGAAAGTGGAGGCTCCAAATATCATCCTCTAAAGTCTGGCGTGAAAGGAGGTTTATATAGGTGTTACTCTTTGTTAAGAGCGAGTGATACAGCTCAAACTGCTGGAAAATCCACTCAGAATCAGCCACTTTCGTAGCTAAATAATTCCTAAATGCCTCTTTTTGTACGCTCATTAGACCCCTCTCAAATAGTTTACTCAATATCTTTCGCCGCCAACTCGGTGTCAAGAAAAAGAGCTCTGCTGCTGATATACTTGATAAAAAATGACCCTTTCAAAATCTGATAATACTATGCGAGAGAGTACTATGTTTCAGACCCTGTTCTATTAAGATCCAAAATGGTCTAAGAGGGCGTTTTTTGCGGTGAGAATCCATTTGCGCTAAAGATAAAGCTTGACCTTGTTTGAATATTTAGCTCTTTTGGGCTCATTGATTAAATTTATAATGATAGGAAGAGATTGAAGGCATATGTATTCTAAGACTATTTCATACGCAGTGAACGGTATCGACGCTGAGCGAATTATTGTAGAAGCTGATATTAGACCAGGCTTAACTAAATTTGTAATCGTTGGACTCCCCTCAAACTCGATCAAGGAGAGTAAAGATCGTATAATCTCAGCAGTTAGAAATGACGGATTTCGCTTTCCCAACTACTATTATACCGTTAACTTAGCGCCTGCAGATCTCAGAAAAGAGGGTGTTGCTTTGGACTTGCCTACTGCAGTTGCTTTGCTCACTGCTACAGGGCAGGTTAAAACGGAGTTATTAGAATCTTATGCTTTGATAGGAGAACTCTCCCTGGATGGGAACCTTAGAGGGGTTAAGGGTGTGTTACCGATAGCGGTAGCAGCGGCAAAGGAAAAACTTGAGGGGATAATTGTACCCCCTGAAAATGCTAAAGAGGCTGCCATTATTGAAGGATTAAAGGTCATACCTGTGAACACATTGCGTGAGGCGGTCAGCTTTCTTGAGGGGAAGATTAATATAACGCCGGTAAAAGTAGATCTCAATAAGCTCTTCTTTGATCAGAACGAATATTTTGAAGATATGGCCGACGTTAAAGGTCAATTTCAAGTGAAAAGAGCACTTGAGGTTGCCGCTGCAGGTGGACACAATATCTTGATGATCGGGCCACCCGGCTCTGGTAAAACGATGCTTTCACGTCGCTTACCCGGAATACTACCCTCTATGACCCTGGAAGAAGCACTCGTCACCACTAAAATCCATTCAGTTGCCGGAATGATGACCGATAACAAACTTGGTCTTATTAACTCAAGACCATTTCGCTCACCACATCACACTATTAGCGATATAGCCCTTATCGGAGGGGGTAGCTACCCGAAACCGGGAGAAGTGTCGCTCGCTCACAATGGAGTTCTTTTTTTAGACGAACTACCTGAGTTTAAAAAGTCTGCTTTAGAGGTGATGAGACAGCCGCTTGAAGATGGGACTGTTAACGTTGCCAGAGCGGCGAGTAGCCTAACCTTTCCAGCAGAGTTTATGCTTGTTGCGTCTATGAACCCTTGCCCTTGCGGCTACTTTGGGAGTAATTTGGATAGTCATAACTGTAATTGCTCACTCACTGCCATCCAGCGGTATCGTTCAAAAATATCAGGTCCTCTACTCGATAGGATAGACATCCACGTGGAGGTACCTGCCGTCAAGTATAGTGATTTGGGTAGTAGTGCTGTGGGGGAGAGCTCTGAGTCGGTACGTAAAAGGGTTAATAAATCGAGGGCTATCCAACTGGAGCGTTTTCAAAAAGATAAGATTTATAGTAACTCACAGCTGACTTCGAAACATATCAAAAAATACTGTCAACTCGACAGCGACAGTAAGGGTTTATTGAAGTTGGCGATGGTCAAAAAAGGCTTATCAGCAAGAGCTTACGATAGAATCCTAAAGGTGGCGAGAACTATTGCAGACCTCGATGGTGTTGAGCGTATACAGGCTAATCATATAGCTGAAGCTGTTATGTATAGAACTCTTGATGCAAAATACTGGGATTAAATAACCTTTAAATGTACTCTTTGTCGTTAACTAACTATGCATTCTTGTTGCCGTTAATCTTTCTTGCGGGCTTTGTCGACTCTATAGCTGGAGGTGGAGGGCTTATCTCCGTGCCGGCGTATTTAGCCACAGGTATGCCACCTCACTTCGTTTTAGCTAACAATAAGTTTTCCTCTACGTTTGGCACGGTATTATCAACTTACCGGTATAACAAAAGGAAGATGACCGACTACTGGGTGGCTTTGCCCGGTGCTTTGTTTGCGCTAATAGGCTCGGCTTTGGGCTCGAGGACGGTACTACTTCTTGATCCGAGTTTTCTTAATTACCTCCTGTTAGTATTGATTCCAGTCATCACTCTGTTCACCCTCTTCAACAAAAATCGGGGTGGGGTAAAAAAGGAGCTTAATATATCTAAGTGGACGCTGTTAACTATAGCCTCGATAATAGGTTTGGTGATTGGCTTTTATGATGGCTTTTTTGGACCTGGCACCGGCTCTTTACTGATGTTTTGCTACATAGCCATATTGGGGTACGACTTTATAGGGGCTAATGCTAATGCCAAAATAGTTAACCTTGCCTCGAATGTTGCCGCTATGATTACCTTTTTGATTAGCGGAAAGGTAGTGTTTGCAATTGCGATACCTGCTGCTGCATTTGGTATAGCTGGTAACTGGTTAGGCTCTAAGATAGTGATACAAAATGGGGCTAAGGTAATAAGGCCTTTCTTTCTGTTGGTCTTACTTCTATTATTCGCTAAGATTGCGTATAATTTGATCGTCGGCTAATCTTTTTTGGCGTTGAGTGCAGAGAGCACTGCTTCAGCCGTTTTGGGACCAATCCCCTTAACTTGCATCAACTCTTCAATTGTTGAATTTCTAATCCGCTCAACCGAACCAAAGTGCTTTAAAAGTGAGAACTTCTTGTCTTTGCCGACACCTTTAACTATGTCGAGCTCACTCTTTATGGTACGGTCTTTTCTCTTTTTGCGGTGAAAGTTTATCGCAAAGCGGTGTGTTTCATCTCGTATACTGACCAAGAGCCGTAAAGCTGAAGAGGAGCGGGGAAGGAACAGAGGCTCTGAATTGTTGGGCAGGTATATCTCTTCAACCCTTTCAGCTAAGGAAATTAGCGAAATATCGGCAGTTTGAAAGTCGTCCAAAACTGAAACGGCTGTACTGAGCTGCCCTTTACCTCCATCGATAACGATCAAATCGGGCTTAATATCATCAGTTAACTTGGCTAAATAGCGCTGCAACGCCTCTTTCAAAGAGGCATAGTCGTCCTGCCCAGACACTGTTTTAATGATGTAGTGACGGTAGTTCCGCTTGAGTGGCTTACCATTTTCAAAGAATACTACTGAAGCTACTGTGTCTGACCCTTGAATTGTTGAAACGTCAAAACAAGCGATACGCCTGGGTAGTTTGGGTAATTGTAGCTTGTCTTTGAGCTCTTGCACTGGAAAAATAGTCCGGTTTGACATCCTCATATGGCTCAATCTAATCGATTCTATATAATTAAAAGCGTTCTTTTTAGCTAAGGCTACTAAGAGTCGGTTGTCTCCCCGTTGAGGAATAACTAACTTGTTTTTCAGCCACCGGTTTAATGATTCAAACTCTTCAGGTTCCTCATTAAGGAGTACTCTATGAGGGAGAGCCTCCAGTCTCGAGGCGTAATATTGTTTTAAAAAAGCGGCTAAGATTTCACCATTATCGCTCTCTTCACTGTTATCCAAACGATAGTTATCACTACTTAAAAGCTTACCTGCTATCACCTTTAGAATGACAACGACGGCGTATTTATCTTCTCTATAGAGAACTATTACGTCACGATTCTCCTCATCGTGAAAATAGACCGTCTGTGATCTTTGCAACTTCTCAAAAGTCTCTATCTGATCCCGTATTTTTGCAGCCTTTTCGAACTCTAATTTGTCACTGGCTATTGTCATCTCCTCTCTCAAGGAGTCGATTAGCTCCTTGTTTCGTCCGTTCAAGAAGGCCATTACATTTTTAATCACCTTTGAATACTCTTCATAGCTGATTTTACCTATGCAGGGGGCTGAGCATTTACCGAGCTGATAATTTAGGCAGGGTTTGTCGTATATCGGTTTTCCTAACGGTATTTTCCTTCGGCAGGTGCGGAGAGGCATTATCCACTCAATGGTTCTAAGGGTTTTGCGTAATAAGGTCACATCGGTGTAAGGGCCGAAATATTTTGAACCATCCTTAGCTAAATCACGGTCAACTGAAATACGTGGGAAAGGCTCGTGTAGAGTGATCTTGATAAAGGGGTATTGTTTGTCATCTTTCAGGGAAACGTTATATTTTGGCCTATGCTCTTTAATCAGGTTAGCTTCGAGTAAAAAGGCCTCTTCTTCGCTTGGTGTAATGATATAGTCGAAATCCGATACTTGGCTGGCCATTTTTTCTACCTTAGTACGGTACGGTTCCGTTTGATTGACGTTTCCACTAAAGTAAGAGCGTACTCGATTTCTTAAATTAACAGCCTTTCCGACATATATGACGTCGTCATTACGGTTTCTCATCAGATAAACACCTGCAGAGGTGGGGAGCGTTTTAAGTCTCTTTTTTATCTTATCTTTAGACGTTTCCATATCGAATCGGTGAACTGAGCTATGTACTCAACTTTCAGTAGATAAGTTCCACCGTAATAGAATAGTGCTGAGAAGATAAAATAGGCGGTCAACTTAGCTATCAGCTGTAAGATAGATTCTGCAGTAAAGTATTGATCGGTCAGCAAGATGAAGGTGAGTAACAGGCTGCTAATAATGAGAATTTTGATAATGTTGTGAGCAATCTTTGAAAGTGATATTTGAGGTATTTTTCTTCTAATAACTTTAATCAGAATAATGTAGTGGAGTAGCGATGAAATAGAGGTGGCTAATGCTAATCCCGAGTGCTGTAAGAACTGCATTAAAATGATGTTTAAGACAATATTGGTAGCCACTATTATTGCCGAGATTTTTACCGGAGTGCGGGTATCTTTATTAGCGTAAAAGAGAGGAATGACAGTTCTGGTTAAACTATAGAAAACTAACCCTAAAGAGTAGCAGACCAGAGCCTTGTATGTCATGTCCAGCGCATAGGCGTCAAAAGCACCACGCATAAATAAAAGACGGATGATGTCCTTGCCCAAACCGATGATTAAAAAACTGATCGGGATCATTAGATAAGAGGTGGTGACTACACTAAATCTAAGGCTCTCAGAGAGTTTACCCCACTCTTTGGTGGCGGTGTAGCGTGAAAACAGAGGTAATACTGCTGAACTGGTAGAGACTCCGATTATGCCCAAGGGTAGCTGCATTAGACGGTTTCCATACTGGAGTGCTGCTATGCTACCTGAAACCAGAAATGAAGCGATAATAAGGTCTGCAGCTAAGTTTATCTCCCTTATCGCCATTCCGATAACACCGGGGATAAAGCGACGCCAAAGCTCTGTCAGAGCTCGACCTTTTAAGTTTAAATTTACTCTAAGATTATACCCTATTCTTTTTAATAGAGGGAGGTTGATTATCGTCTGTAAAACACCACCGAAGATCATACCGTAAGATAGAGCAACTGCTTTCTCTTCAATGGAAGATTGGTAGAGGAGGGAGAAAAGACCTAAAAAGAGGATCATTCCAACGTTTAGAAGTGCAGAAGATAGACCTGGGATGAAGAAGTAGTTATGGGAGTTGAGGATGGAGATAAAGGTTGAGGATAGTCCGATCAGGAATAGGTAGGGGAACATTATTCTGGTTAGCTTAACAGTTAAGGTATAGCTTGCCTCTTCAAAGCCGGGGGCTAACAGTCGTACTATCAAGGGGGCAAAGATCATTCCGATAGCAGTTAAAAACGTGAGGAGTAAGGTCAACAAAGAGAATATGTTAAGGGCAAAGTCGATCTGCTCTTTTCGCCCTTGTTTAACCTCTATCTCGTTGTAAATTGGGATGAATGCCGCTGATAAAGCCCCTTCACCAAATAATTTGCGCAATAAGTTAGGGATTTGATAACCGACTTGAAAAGCATCGGCAACATAAGAGGCACCAAAGTAGCCAGCAATCATCATATCACGGATAAGCCCGAAAACACGGCTAATAGTGACCGCTATAGACATTGATCCAATATTCTTTGCTAAGCTCTTGTTTCCCATAAGTATAAGTGTCCGACAAGCTCACTATATGCAACAGATTTGCTACTTAATGAGCTATAGTTTTTGGTTAAAGTGTTTACTTAAATAGCCAACGTTATATGAGTGTTAAATAGTCAGTTACAGTATCTCTATATTGTCAATTAGACGTGTGCCATCAACAAATGCAGCGATAAGTACACGACAGTGTTTATTTAAGTTATTTATTGGCTCAAGAGTTTCGTTATCAACGATTTCAATGTAGTCGATCTTATCAACACTTTGAGATAAATGCTCTTTCATTTTGATAAGAAGTGACTCGACCTCTGTTTCTCCAGCAGTAAACGTATTTTGTGCCATTTGGAGAGTATTGTGTAATGATAGAGCTCTTTGGCGTGCAGCAGGGGAGAGGTAACTATTTCTTGAGCTCATTGCTAAGCCGTCTTGCTCTCGCACGGTGGGACAGCGGACTATTCTGGTATCGAGATCAAGATCATTTATCATCTTTTCCAGCACTAAGAGTTGCTGGAAATCCTTCTCACCCATATACATAGCGTCTGGTCTGACTACATTTATGAGTTTGAGGACTACTGTAGCAACCCCTTGAAAATGACCGACTCTACTTTTACCGCATAATCTATCACTAAGCTTTTCAACGTTTATCCAAGTCAGATGATTGTGATGATACATCTCTTGGTTGGTAGGGGTAAAGACATAGTCGACACCAAGCTCACGGAGTCGCTCCAAGTCGCTTTCTATGTTTCTGGGATAGCGTGAGAGGTCTTCACCTGGTGAGAATTGAGTGGGGTTAACAAAGATACTTACTACTACTATTTCACATTCTTGTCTTGCTTTTTCTACAAGGCTGAGGTGTCCTTGATGCAAATACCCCATAGTGGGCACGAAACCGATTTTTTTGCCGGCACAGTGGAGCGGTTTAAGGGTCTCTTTTACCTGTTGTATAGTAGCCAGCAGGATAAGCTCACTGGTGGTCACAGTATTTTCTCTATTTTATTCTCAGCGTTGAGGATAATTACTTTTGCCTTATGGTCATCGATCTCTTTATCGTCGATCATACCATAGGTAGCAATGATAATCTTATCACCTCTTTGGGCAAGTCTTGCAGCGGCACCATTTACGCAAATTTCACCACTACCTCTTTCACCTTCGATAGCATAAGTGGCAAATCTTTCGCCATTATTCATATTATATACCTCGATACGCTCGTAAGGCTTAATATCGGCAGCTTCAAGCAGTTCGACGTCAATAGTAAGGCTACCCGAGTAGTCGAGGTGGGTATCTCTAACAGTGGCTCTATGTATTTTTGATCTAAGTACGTTACGTAACATTTATGTTCTCCATATTGGATTATTCTTCTTAACTATGTTTTTAGTAGCGGGATAATTGTAAACCTTTTTTTAAGCTGAGCGGGTCAGGAGGCCATTTATAATAGAGTGTTTCACTATAGGAGGCGAGTCCCTTTAGTTGAAAAAGGGTTGAGTTCTAAGTCAGCAAAATCGGCTTTATCAAGTTTTTCTACAGCTGCAGCGCCAATCATTGCAGCGTTATCCATACAGTATTTAAGTTCTGGATAGTAGATCTTTATCTCGTATCTTTTGGCTTTTTCTTTGATTTTATCTCTCAAGAGTGAGTTTGCAGAGACACCCCCTGCGAGCACAATTTGCCTTATGTTGTATCTCTTTGCATATCTAATTGTTTTATCGACCAGTGGTTCAATGATAGCCGCTTGGACAGATGCTGCTATATTCTCAATATTTTCTGTTACATAGCTCTCTTCTAAGCCATCGAGGTAGTTCATCACGGCAGTTTTGAGCCCGCTATAGCTGAATTCATAACTATCTTTTTGTTTCAGAGCACGGGGAAACTCAACAAAGGTTGATACCCCTTTTTGGGCTAATTTATCGATTATCGGTCCGCCTGGGTAGCCTAAGCCCAATAGTTTTGCTACTTTATCGAAAGCCTCTCCTGCTGCATCATCTCGAGTTTTACCGACTATCTCAAACTCATCATCAGTGGTAAAGTTAACAAGCTCTGTATGCCCTCCGGAAACAACTAAAGCCAAATAAGGTGGATTAAGGTCGGGGAAGGATAGTTTGTTGGCATAGATGTGTCCTAACATATGGTTGACAGCGATGAGCGGGATGTTAAGTCCGTAAGCTAATCCTTTAGCAAAGGAGGTTCCGACAAGTAAGCTCCCGATAAGACCGGGGTTTACAGAAACCGCTATTGCATCGAGTCTCGCCAGTTCCACATTAGCCTGTTTCAGGCACTCCTCAGCCATTGCCATCACGTTCTGGATATGCATCCGAGAGGCTATTTCAGGGACTACACCACCATATTTCTCATGTACGAGCTGTGATGAGACTAAGTTAGCTAAAACATTATATTCTGAGTCTACTACAGCTACTGAAGTGTCATCGCAAGATGTTTCGATAGCGAGGATTATATTTTTACTCATTTATTGATAATTTGAACCCGTTTAGGCGTATATTCCAGCACGTTTATGCCGACTGGTGTTGTAATAGATATCTGGGCATAATCATTCTCTTCATCATTATCTAATACGATGTTAGCGGTGATAGAAGAGGTGTTGAGTCGTTGTATGTTTCCAGTCAACCCTTCCACTTTTACCGTAACAGTTGGAGGTATGATAGAGCTGACAATTTCACTTGGATAGCCAATGTTGATAAACGGCACAGTTTTAGTGATCATTCCGTGGGATTCAAGTATTACTTCGACTGCATCGGGTTTAATACTGGTTACCCCTTCGGGTATTTCCAATTCAATATTTATCAGTTTAGACTTGCTTCCGATAAGTGAAGCGGTCAATGGGGTGGTAGTGATTTCATGTAGTTTTCTAATCACATCACTGGAGCCGACAATATCAACGCTACTTGGTCTGACATAAGCTGTTTTTTGTCGATAAAGATTTTCATCATCTAAGGTTAGGAACCGTAGTTTTACAGGGAGTGTTACCTTTTCGGTTAAATCGACAGAAAAGTATATTTTTCGGTTAAGATAGAATTTGAGTAGTCCACGTGCTTCTTGGTTTTCAAGGTAGATATCGCTTTCGGTCACGGTGACAATATTTTCGCCGATTTCATAATCTTTGAGATCGATACTAACCTTGAAATCCTTTCTTCTTTTAAAGCGGACTATGTCTAACCCTTTTCCCTCGATGATCACAGGTACACTTTCAGTGTTTGGTCCTTTTATGAGCATCTCGTCAGTAAGATGGGTAAATGCCAAAGGAAAGTCAACTTCGGTGCGGTGAGTCTTAAAGAATGATTGACTCATCCAAGTTGCCAAAACTATCAATAAGACAACTAATCTTAATACGACTTGCTTCATTGTATATTACTCAGATTGTTCGATTATTTTTTCAATAAAATCATCGGAGACAATATAAGGTTCCGTGATATGCCCTTTCTCTTTGTTCTTAGCATTCCAGTCTTTAACAGTCTGCAGAGCGTTTTCGTTACCAGCCCAGTTACGGCGTGCAACTCCACCCATCACATCCCAAGAAAGACCTTTGCGAATAACCTCATCCATACGTTCACTACCGTCGAGAACTATACCGTTCCCACCGTTACTTGACCGTCCGATACCGACTCCGCCACCATTGGATAACACTACCAAAGTCATCCCTCTCGCTACGTTTCCTGCAAAGCATTGGACTGACATATCGGCGGTAATATTACTACCATCATAGATGTTAGCAGTCTCTCTAAATGGTGAGTCAGTTCCTGAAACGTCGTGATGGTCACGCCCTAAGATAACTTCGCCGATGACACCCTGTCTGATCAGTTCATTGAATTTCAAGGCGATCTTGACCCGTCCCTCTTCATCAGCGTAAAGTATTCTCGCTTTACTACCAACTACGAGTTTATTTTCTTCAGCAGTAGAGATCCAGTGGTAGTTATCTCGATCGTTGGCACTTCTTGAGGGATCAATACATTCCATAGCAGCTTGGTCGGTAACCCTTAAATCTTCATCTTTACCACTGAGACAGACCCAACGGAAAGGACCATATCCACGATCAAAGCAGATCGGACCCATTATGTCTTCCACATATGAAGGCCAGATGAACCCATCGTTAGTATCCTTGCCATTTTTAGCAATTTCTTTGACTCCGGCATCAAATATTGAAGCCATAAAACTGTTCCCATAGTCCCAGAAATAGGAGCCTTTAGCGGTCAGGTTTTTGATAACTTCATAGTGCTTTTGAAGTGATTCGTCGACCAGTCTTTTGAACTCCTTTTCATCAGTTTCCAAGACTTTTCTCCCTTCGTCAAAGGTGACGCCGGCAGGTGTGTATCCCCCTTCATAAACGGCGTGACAAGAGGTTTGGTCAGAGATTAACTCTACCTTTAAGTTTTGTTTATCAAAATAGTCTAAAAGGTCTACTACGTTACCGTGATAAGCTATTGAGACAGACTCTTTACGCTTACGATACTCTTCAACCCAGTTAGCTATCTCTTCTAAATTATCTGACACTCTGCTTACCCAGCCTTGAGAGTGGCGGGTTTCTATCCGACTATAGTCAACTTCAGCTATAATCCCAATACCACCGGCAATTTCAACAGCTTTAGCTTGAGCGCCTGACATTCCACCTAACCCAGAGGTTATGAATACGACACCTTTCAGGTCTTTATCGTCAGCTATACCTAAGTATTTTCTACCTGCGTTGAGCAAGGTGATATAAGTTCCGTGAACAATACCTTGTGGGCCTATGTACATCCATCCACCAGCAGTCATTTGCCCATAATTGGTAACACCGAGCGCGGTGAGTCTTTTAAAGTTTTCAGGGTTATCCCATTGACCGATCATCAGTCCGTTGGTGGAGATAACTCTTGGAGCGTTTACAGATGAGGGGAAGAGTCCGAGCGGGTGTCCAGAGTTGACCACGAGGGTTTGATCGTTACGCATAACTTGCAAATATTTTCTAATTAAGAGGTATTGCATCCAGTTTTGGCAGACCTGTCCTGTTTCGCCATAAGTGACCAGTTCATAAGGGTACAAGGCAACGTCGAAGTCGAGGTTGTTATCGATCATCAGTTGCATTGCTCTCGCTTCTGTGATACCTTCATACTCGTTGATAGGTTTAGCTTTTATATTCCCTTCAGGTCGGAAGCGGTATCCGTATATTCTCCCCATAGTTTTCAACTCTTCTAAAAACTCAGGGGCTAAAGTCTCGTGCAGCTCGTTCGGAACGTAGCGTAGTGCATTTTTAAGTGCGAGTGCTATTTCTTTTTCGCTAAGGTTCAAGCCTCTATTTGGGGCACGTCTGATACCCTGTTTGAACTCTTTTTTATTTGGTAAAGTTTTATCTAAAGTAATAGTAAGGATCTCTTGTTTTTGTCTGTTACTCATCTATCTCCTCCTAACTGATACATCCTCTTTCAATGATTTTATCTACTTCACATTCATCTTGGTATAGATAGTTGTTGACTTGGTCTCTTAATTGAACGAGCATTTCACTCTTTATCGGTTCTAATTTACTGGAGCTTACCTGTCTTCTCAGTATAATTAGAGAGTCTATGTGTGAACCGTTAATTTCGGGCACTACGTTTTTATTCACAGTTTCACACACAATTATCGTTTTAGATCTTCTGAGGCTCTGTTTAGCTTTTGCAGAATAGTAGTCGATCCTAATAAAGTCTTCCTCTGTAAAGTTTTTGTAGGTTTGGAAGATTAACAGTGGTAGTACAACCTCAGCACGTTGGAATACCCGCTTGCCATAGACGCGGTACTGCAAGTCAATCTTTTGGGTGAGCTGCAATAATGGGGTAGAAGGCTTCGATTCAAAGGTTAAATCTTGTTTAGAGCCCTCTTTATAGTGAGGGGTGAAGAACAGGTTCATACTGAATGGCTGATGCTCCCACTTAATACCTTTATTGTTTAAGATGGCTTGATCACTGATCAAAAGCTCTATTAAATCGTCTAAATATAGCGACGATAGGATAACCGAATCACGCTTAAAACCATTCTTAGTGGTTCTATTATACTGGTATTTCGGATTCTCAAACTGCTTTGTAAAATTGTTCAACATACTTGCTAAGTGGTCAAAATAATCCTCTGAATCGGGTGAATCTGTTAAAGCCGATTCAAGCTTTTTCAGCTGAATGGCAATCTCGTTGAGATACATCCTATTCACGATATTTTTTTCTTCCTTAAGCAGTTTTTCTAATTCGTTTCTGTAGCGCATAAAGACCCCTAAGTTTTTTTTCATCAATATAGGTGTATAGATTTTGTCAATGACCTTTTTCTCTTTCGCTGTTAAAAAAGGGGCTCAACAATCTTCTAAATGTCGGGAGCCGAAAAAATAGTTGACAGGAATACTACGCTCAGCATATTGAACATATGTTCACATATGAAACACTAAAGCTAAGGAGGATATAAGATTGTCACGTAGAGGCGTAATGAGAACTTTAAGTGAATTGCCACTGATTAAAGGCTTTAGACCACTATGGCTAAGAACCAACTACCGTCAAGCGGTAATCCTCCGACTTGAAGAGTATGAAGCTTTCCGATTAGTTGACTATGAAGGGATGACCCACGAACAGGTTGCAGAGCAGATGAACGTCTCAAGGCCAACCGTGACCCGTATCTATGATGAGGCAAGAAAAAAGCTGGCACGTGCCTTAGTTGAAGGGCGCACCTTTATCATTGAAGGGGGTAATGTAGAAGTTATTGGTGAGCATTATCAATGTGACAACTGTAATGAAAGATTTGTGGTCGATACCGATGTTAGAGGACAAGTCTTCTGTCCTGAGTGTGACTCTGATCGTTTAACTAACCTTAGTGAATGTTTTGTTAGAGGCTGCGGCAGATGTCGTCGCTGTAAATAAATAAGCTAAAGACCTGGAGGATTTATGAAGAAAAGAATTGGTATACCAATTTCTAATGGAGACTTATGCTTGCATTTTGGACATACCGAGCAGTTTGCCGTTTTTGATATCGAGGACGGTAAGATAGTTAATGAAAAGTTTGCCATACCACCTGAACACGAATACGGCTCACACCCCCGCTTTATTAAAGAGATAGGTTGTGACGTTATCTTAGCGGGCGGAATGGGGATTAAAGCGCAAGAGCTTATGAAAGGCTACGACATTGAAATCATTATCGGGGTTGAAAAACTGCCCCCTCGAGAGTTAGTAAACCACTACATAAACGGTACCCTAAAAACCGGAATGAACAGGTGTGATCACTAATGAAAATAGCCATTGCCAGCGGTAAAGGGGGAACTGGGAAAACAACGCTTTCCGCCAACCTTGCCCACTATGCTGCTCAAACCAAAAATATAACATTAGTTGATCTTGATGTTGAAGAGCCAAATAACAACATCTTCATTCAAGGGAATGAAATTGAGAAGCTGGATGTATTCCGACCTGTGCCTGTGTGGAATAAGGACGCTTGTATTTTATGCGGTAAGTGTACTAAATGGTGTAAATTCAGCGCTCTTTTACAGCTAATAGACGAGATATTAGTGTTGCCGGAGCTATGTCATTCCTGTTATGCTTGTAGCGAGTTATGCCCTGTTAATGCTCTTCCAATGCAAGATTGGCCACTCGGTGTTTATAACCACTTAAAAGAGGGTAACCTTGATTTCTTTTACAGTAAACTCAATATTGGAGTTGAGCAGGCTGTGCCACTAATAGCTAAAACGTTAAAGAACATTGAGGAGCTTGAGCTCGATAAAGAGCTTGAAATATGGGATTCACCTCCAGGGACATCTTGTTCAATGCTTGAAGTGGTGAAAAATGCTGACTTCGTAATCTTAGTGTCAGAGCCGACGCCCTTCGGTCTATTCGACTTAACTTTAGCGGTTGAATCGGTCAGGCATATCAACAAGCCTGTTGGTATCGTGGTCAACCGATATGGTATAGGCAATGATGAAATCTTTAAATACTGTGAAAAAGAGGGGTTGCCAATTTGGGCGACTATTCCGAACAAACGAGAAATTGCAGTGCTATACTCTAAAGGTGAGTTAATTTACCCACATATACCAGAGTTTAGAGCTGAATTAGATAAAATCTTAGACAATATAGAGAAAATAAGGGGTGAGCAATGAAGGAAATAGTGATTATCTCCGGTAAAGGGGGCACTGGTAAAACCTCCGTTGCAGCAGCACTGGCAACACTTGTCAAAAATCAAGCCGTAGTTGCTGATTGCGATGTTGACGCTCCAGACTTACACCTTGTTTTAAGTCCAACTATAAAGAAACGCGAAGACTTTTATAGTGGCGTCAAAGCGGTCATACACACCGATAAATGTACCCACTGTAACCTCTGCAAGGAGAAGTGTCGATTTGATGCTATCGAAATAGTAGAGGGCAAATACAGGGTGATACCTTTAGAGTGTGAAGGGTGTGGCTATTGCAGCTATATCTGCCCGGTAGAGACTATTGAGCTCGTTGACGAAAAGGTGGGGGAGTGCTATATTTCTGAAACACATTACGGTTCGCCGATGGTACACTCTCAGCTTGGTATTGGAGCTGACAACTCAGGTAAACTGGTTGCCAAAGTTAAAAAAGAGGCGAAGCAGCTGGCTACTGAAAAGGGAATTGAGTACGTCATTGTGGACGGCTCACCCGGGATAGGATGTCCTGTAATAGCTTCTCTATCAGGTGCCGACTATGTAGTCTTTGTAACCGAGCCTACCTTATCGGGCTTGAGTGATCTTAAAAGAGTTTGGGAGCTGACCAATAAGTTTCAAATACCGGCTGGCTGCATAATCAACAAGGCTGATCTCAATCAAGAGGTTAACAATTCAATAGAAGAGTTTTTACAGGTAGAGGGGATTGATCGCTTAGCTACAATCAACTACGACACCGATTTTCAGAGTGCAATCACCAGCGGAATAAGCCTGATAGAGCACGATAGAACTAAATGGGGTAAAGTTTTCAGTGAAATCTGGAATAAAATAAACTAAAGAGGTGAATATGAAAATTGTATTTACAGCTACAGGAACAGGGTGGGAAGATAAAATAGACCCACGCTTTGGACGTGCAGAATATCTGTTAATCTTCGATGAAGATACAAATAAAATGATTAATATCGATAACCGAAACATCCAGTCAGTTGAACACGGAGCAGGTTCAAAAACAGCTCAGCTACTCTTTGAACACAAGCCCGACGTTTTAATTACTGGAAACGGACCTGGTGGAAACGCCTTGAACTTGTTAAGTCGACTCAAAATCAACATTTATGTTGGTGCTGCAGGTATGACAGTGCAAGAGGCCTATGATGCTTATAAGAATAATAAACTCAAAAAAGGAGAGAGTTATGCCTAATTATGATGGAACTGGACCTTATGGCGACGGAAGAGGGGGAAGAGGAATGGGACCCTGTGGACGTGGCTATTCAAACTACGGTTACGGAAGAAGAGGGGGATACTATCGTGGAGAAGGACGCCCTCGCAGAAGATTTATGGATTGCTTATATCCAATTGGTGCCGGCATCAGAGAGATGTTTGGGAATAATAAAGACTATTTAAAACAAAGAAAGTCGGTCTTAGAAGAAGAGATTGAACTTATCAACAAAAGATTAAACGAGACAGGGGAATAATTAAACCTATGGGCGAAAAAGATACTAAAGATCTCCAGGTTCAGGCAAATCTGGCTAAAATTAAACATCGTATAGTAGTAATGAGTGGTAAAGGTGGGGTTGGAAAAAGCTTCGTAGCTGTAAATCTTGCCTTTGGATTAGCTCTGCAAGGTAAAAAAGTTGGAATACTTGACGTGGATGTACACGGACCTTCAATAGCTAAATTGACTAATATAGAAGGGAAACCTATCGAAGCTAATCCAGAAAGTGGGCTGCCAATGCCTATTAAAGTGGCTACAAATGTGTATGCGCTTACAGTTGCTTCGCTGATTAGCTCAGACGATAGCCCCCTCATCTGGCGTGGACCACTGAAGATGGCTCTCATCAAGCAGTTCTTCAGTGACTTCGATTGGCCTGAATTAGACTATCTTGTCGTGGATTGCCCTCCAGGAACCGGTGATGAGCCTCTTAGTGTTTTCCAAACATTGGGCTCTGTCGACGGTACTGTTATAGTGACCACCCCGCAAGATGTGGCTATATTGGATGTGAAAAAATCGGTGAGTTTTGCAGAACAGCTTAAAGTGCCGATACTCGGAATTATTGAGAATATGAAGTATTTCAGATGCCCTAACTGTGATGAACAAACGGCCATTTTCAAAGGAAATCAACTCGATAAACTGCTCTCAGACCACTCTATCGAAAGATTGGCTGAGCTTGAAATGGACCCTCGAATAGCACAGACGTCAGATGAAGGAAAACCTTATATTTACCACTATAACGGTCTTCCATCAGCTATTGCACTGATGAAAGCAGTCGAAAATATTATCGATCAAGTTGAGGAAAACGCTGCCATCAGCGAAATGTAAAAGATAAAGAGTTGTTGTCCCCCGCGACAACCATATAAAAGGCTGAGTAGAGAATCTCAAGTTTAACACACTCCTTTCTCTACTTAGCCTTTATTTTTTTTAGAGCTAATTATGCAAGCCTCTTTGAGTTGTTAAGTTTTCCCTAAAACACAACCAACACGTCATTATAGCTTTCAGTAATTAGTTGAGCTCCAATGATTTACCGATTATTTTCGTAGGGGTTGGGCTTGCTCAACCAGCCAGAGCTTTTTCGTTAGGTTTTCACACTATTATAAGGAGCCAGAATTGCTGTATCCATTACCCCTTTTTCACTTCACAACCTCACAACTCCTCAACTTCACAACCCTGAATTGCCTTCTTGCTCTACTCCTCCCCTCACCCTATAGGAATCATAGGAGAATAGTCGTAGGCGGCTAAAGGCCGCCTACGACTATTCTCCTTACTATCTCCTTGGATGAAGATTTTTATATGATTGGCAGGCAATGAGATATAAAGGCAAAGCGAAATAGTCTTTGACAGGTTAACAGGTTGAGCTGGATTGGGGCTAAAGAAGAGGGGAGTCATCCTAATAAAAAAGGGGGTCTATTATGAGTAAAAAATCAAAAATTCAAGAGCTTG
>Ga0265293_10000818_pt1 | contig 71560 bp, 70 predicted proteins | sample Munlanlewell138R_FD_192505 | JGI IMG/M metagenome (GOLD analysis project Ga0265293, IMG submission 192505) | Leachate microbial communities from a municipal landfill in Southern Ontario, Canada - Leachate well 138R | ecosystem: Engineered > Solid waste > Landfill > Unclassified | place: Canada... | reverse complement strand
TACAACTCTGTAGAAGTTTCTTCCAAGTTTTATCCTATCTTCTAGCTCAAAGCCCGTTTTATCACTTACTACAATCTCATAGTGGTCATTTTTAAGCTCACGCCCAGCTATGAGTCTCTCAGGATTGATGGGGTTAAAGCTTCCATAAATATCATAACCAACAGCCACAACTCTAACAGGCTTATCAGCACTTGGGAGTTGAATATTTTGAAAGGTAAGAGCCTCACTTTTGTCGATTCCATTCATAACATAGAGTATGTCTTTGAAGTCTTCATGAACTCTTGAGGGCTCAGCAAAAGGACCTAAAGTGTTCTCTTGAACTATCCATAGATCTGCACCTACATCATTTAGTAAGATCTCAGCCTCAACCATCATCCCACGGTAAACACCAATCATAATAAGAACAATTCCAAGGAGCATACCAACCCCCATAGCAGTTACAATAAACTTTCCAAGAGTGTGTTTTATATCTCTTGCGGCTAAATTAATCATCTAAATATCTTCATACCATCGCTAAGTGGTTTGTTTGAATTTTTATGAATAAGAAGCTCACTATCAACACTAATGCCACTAGAGATGGCAACTTCATCATCATTTTGTGCTAAAACAGTAACAGGAGTAAAGTATGCTTTATTTTCTTTTACAACCCAAAGACCTTTTTTAGACTCTTTTGTACGCATAATAGTGAGGGGAACTTTTAAAACATTTTCATGCTTTGCTGTTTTTATATTTACCTCTGCTTGTTCGTTTATATAAAACTTACTTGGAGTGACACTAAATGCTACTGCAATCTCTCTCTCAAGTGTTACAGCATTACTAATCGCCACAACTCTCTCTACTACACCTTGAAGTTTTTCATCTGGTTTGGATCTTAACACTATAGATGCATCTTGACCGAGTTTTATATTATGAGCTAGTCTCTCATCTACATTTACTACAACCCAGAGTGTTTTTGGATCTACTATTTTAAAGATAGGAGTTGATGGCAAAACATATTGTGCTAGCTCCGCATCTTTTGAAACTATATATCCATCACTTGGAGCGTAGATTTTGAGTCTTTTTAGCTTCTCTTCTGTAGCCTCTATAGTTTTAGCAAGTCTCTGGATTTCTAGTTTTGCAGATGCTATCTTTGCTTTTGCAGAATCCATTTGCGCGCGCATATTTTGTAAATCGCTATGGGCTTTGTCAAACTCTGCTTGAGTTGCGTATCTATCTTCTAGTAATTTTTTATATCGGTTATTAGTGACCAAGATAAGTGACTCTTGAGCTTCTAGGCTCTCAAGATTACTTTGTGAAGTGTGAACTTCATGTGTAGCTTTTTTAAGTGCTACTCTTTGCTCATCTAAGAGCATAGGCAAATCTACAGGGTCAATACTTAGTAGTAGATCTCCCTTTTTTACCCATTCTCCCTCATCAAAGAAGATCTTTTCTATCTTTCCTCCACTCTGTGCAGTAATAGTATAGATGTTCTTTGCATCCACATTTCCAATCCCTTTAACACTTACAAACAGATCCCCATAAACAGGCTTAGTCGTGCTAAAAGTTGATTTTGTTACATATACTTTGTTGTAAAAAACAATAATTCCTAAAGCAATAACTATCGCACCAATACTATATTTTATCCATGCACTCATTGTATGATTCCTTGTAAGTAGTCTAGTCTGTTGATAATGTTATTTATACTAAATTTGGCTTCTAAAAGCCCTAAGCTAGCAAAAAGATAAGTTGAAGATGCATCAAGAACTTCTATGTATGTTGAAAGCCCCTCTTTGTATCTAGCCTCAACAATCTCTTTAGCTGCTTGTGAAGACTCTAACAGCGCTTCTTTAGCTTTTACTGTGTGTTTGAATTTTTTAAGATCAATAATGAGTCTTTGCATCTCATCTTCAAGAAGTAATTTTTTAGAGTTATAACTCTCTTTTGACTCATCTTTTGCAATGCTAAACTGCTGAGTCTGCGCACTCACTCTCCCACCACTATATATGGGAATATTTATAGAAATACCAACCATGGATGTATCATATTCGTTTAGAGTATCTTGATGCGAGTATGATGCTATTGCATCTATAGAGCCATAGTGCCCGGCTTTTGAGGCTTTATATAAAAACTCATCTCTGTGTATCTGTTGTTGTTGACTTTTGGCTTCATAGTTATTTGCTAAAATCTTCTCAAGAAGAGAGTGTGAATCCTCTATATTATTCTCTTTTATTACACTATTATCTTCAAAGGTAGTATTTGGGTCTATTTTTTCTCCCATGTATAAGGAGAGGGTAGAGAGAGCTTTGTTTAGTTCAGATTCTATCTCAGCTAGACTATCTTCTGCAATATACATCGCACTGAGAAGGCTTAGTGCATCTGCCTCAGTTTTTAAACCCTCTTTTACAAATGCTTTTGCTTGATTGTATAGCTCTTCTTTTGTTTGAAGATCTTTTTTTCTTACTTCAAGTGCTTTTGTTTGAAGAAGTACAATGTTGTACTGGATCTTTACACTATAAGCAAGAAGAGCTTTTTGATTATTCAAAGATAAGGATGCAATCTCTTTGTCCTTTTCATAAGCGCTAATTGTAGAGGTAGTTTTAGAAAAATCATAAAGCTTTTGGTTAAGTTGTACACCAGCTTGCCAGCTATCATCTTCTATGGTGCTAAAGCTTCCATTTTGTGGCATAACAAAAGTGTCTATTGGATTGTATTGTGCACTTGCATTGATCTGAGGAAGATAATCAGCCTTTGCAATCCCAACCATAGCCTCAGTTTTTGAGACACTAAGTGAGAGCTTTTTAATATCAGGATGATATTTGAGTGTCTTATCTATACACTCTTTTTGCGATAAGGTGTTTGCTTGGAGTATTAAGCCAAAAAGACATATATGTAAAAACAATAACTTCATTTTATAAAATCCTCTCTCATAAGGTTTGTATTTTGTATCATACATTATTCTTGTGAAGTTATTGTGAATTTACTATAGGAACCTCGTCACACTTCTCCCAACCTCGTCACACCTCTCCTGAGGTGTGACGCATATATATACATTCCACCTCAGGAGAGGATGGAACGAGAAAGAGATGTAGAACTTTAAAGTTGTCAGACTCTCAGAAGTAAGGCTTCTCGGAATCCTACCAATGCTAAATATGTTTTAGGAGTTAAAATAGTGATGATTAAAAACTAACAAAATTCCCAAGTAAACTAATAAAAAATAAGAGTACAATGGTTATATCGTAGTGGTGAAAGGATTATAAAATGAGTGAACAAGAACTTCTTCTCCTGTTTGTAGGAGTAATTGCAGTATGCATGGTTATCATCACTCCGGTTGTCGTTTTCTCTATTGTAGAGCGCACTAAAACCATGTATAAACTAGATACCTTTATTGACCTTGCTCAAAAGGAGTTTTCTACTCTTTCAAAGAATCTTTGTGTCATTACCCAGCAGAGTAGTGATTTACTAAAGAGACTAGCAAATGAGAGCCAATTTTTAACATCCAAGGCTTCTAATGGGATTACTAAGTTAACAACCGCCTCTATCGCATTTAATGCATTGTCACAGTTTTTTAAAGAAAAACCAAAAAATAAAGAGGACAAAATGAACAATAATAATTTACTAGGCTTCACACTTGGCGCAGCTATCGCAGGTGTTGGTGCATATTATGTATTTAAAAACAAAGATGAGATTTCAAAAAAAATCAATAAGTTAGAAGAGAGTGTTTCCGATGAATTTGGAGATTTATTTGATAACGCAAAAGAAAAACTAGAAGGGCTAGTTGATGCATTCCAGTCTACAGCAGAAGAGTTTTTACATGGCGGAACTGTAGATGAGACTAAAGAGTATGAGATCAAGCAACTCGTCAAAAAACTTGAAAAACTTCAAAAAGAGATAGGAGCATTTAGTATAAAAGGTTAATCTTTTATACAAGTGTACCTCTCATGCACAAAGTTAACTTGACTGACTTTGTGCAAAATACTTCTAATCTATCTGCTCTTTAACTCTTTTACTGATATCTTTAAAGCATTAACTAAATTTTCTATACTCTCTATGCTGTGAGTATAATTCACACTAATTCTGAGCCAACTAGGTTTTTCATTTTTGTTTAAAACCTTTGATATGCCAAAGAGATCGTGTCCGTAAGGTCCGGCACAACTGCATCCCGCTCTTGTTTGGATCCCAAAGTTAAGTGAGAGTTTCTCACAAAGCTCATAGGGTGTGATTCCATGAAAGTTTATGGCTAAGATGCCAACACTACTATGAGCTTGATTTTGCCCGTAGATTGTGTGTTCTCCGACATCTTTTAGTGAATCTTTTAATATCTTAAATAACTCAACTTTTCTCTCTTGAATCCTTTTAATACCTATCTCGCCTCTTAGCTGATAAGCAAAAGAAGCTTTGATTAGTTGAAGGATTGCAGGAGTTCCTGCATCTTCTCGGATCTCAATATCGGAGTTAAAAATATGCTCATCTGGCGAGACATAAGCAACAGTTCCACCACCTGCAAAAGTAGGGGATTCTTTATCATTTATAAGTTTTTTTCTTATTGCTAAAAGCCCACAAGTGCCAGGTCCGCCTAGAAGTTTGTGAGGCGATAAAAACAGGGCATCAAATAACTTAGAATCAACATTTAAACATGGCGAAGATGCAGCACTATCAAAAGCTACAATAGCTCCATATCTTCTAAGTAGTTTGGAGATCTCTTCATAAGGAGGGATGATCCCAGTTACATTTGAAGCAGTAGAAAATGCACCTATGATCTCTCTTTCTTTGTTTTTCTCTAATGCATCTGCTAAAAACTCTAGATCTACATTTCCAGTAAGATCTAGTGGAACTCTTAGCGTGTCACATACTCCCTCTCTGTAACTTATCTCATTTGAGTGATGCTCAAATGGACCTATGATGATGAGCGGTTTTTGCATCTGTAGATCTATCTTAAACCTAGATCTAGTAGCTGGTGGGATATACAGCCCTAAGAGTTCTTGAAACTTCTTTATAGCTCCAGTTGCTCCACTTCCACAAGGAAGCAAAACAAAGTCACTCTCAAGCTCAAGATGCCGCTTAAGATTTTCTCTTGCTATGTCGTAGTAAAAAGAGGTAGTCTTTGCATCACTTGCAAACTCAGAGTGAGTGTTTGCGTAAGTTTTTAAAACCTCTTGAAGTCTCTCCTCTATAGGTCCAAATGCAAGTCCTGAAGCTGTATAGTCAAAATAGTTCTCTTTGTTTACTCCAATTATATCTTTTGAGATCTCAGAAAAACTCACATCTGGATCTACAAATGGTCTAAAAATGTCGTTGTTTTTTTTCATATTTTAATTTCCAATTATGAGTACAGAGCAGTACTTAGATATCTCTCTCCCGTATCACACAGTATAGTAACTATAGTTTTTCCTCTGTTGTGCTCTCTACTTGCTACAAGTCTTGCAGCATGAGCATTTGCTCCGGCTGATATACCAACTAAAAGACCATCATTTTTTGCTAAAGCTTTTGAAGTAGCAAATGCATCTTCATCGCTTACTTGTATAACTTCGTTTATGATCTCTGTATTTAAAACCTTTGGAATAAAACCAGCACCGATACCTTGGATCTTGTGAGGTCCTGCTTTTCCTCCTGAAATAACAGGTGAGCTTGTTGGCTCAACTGCTATGATCTCTATGTTAGGATTGTTCTCTTTTAGTGCTTCTCCTATTCCAGTTAACGAGCCACCAGTTCCAACTGCTGCTACTAAGATATCAATCTTCCCATCTGTATCTCTTAGTATCTCTTGAGCAGTAGTGCTTTTATGTACAGCAGGATTTGCTGAGTTGTTGAACTGTTGAGGCATGAAACTATTTTTGTCCTCTTCATTGAGCTCTGCTGCTTTGTCAATAGCACCTTTCATCCCAAGTGCTGCTGGAGTTAAAACTATGTTAGCACCAAGAGCACTAAGGAGTTGTCGTCTCTCTAAGCTCATAGATTCTGGCATAGTAAGAGTTAGTTTTAAACCCTTTGAGGCACAAACCATTGCAAGACCAATCCCAGTGTTTCCACTTGTTGGTTCTATGATAAGAGTCTCTTTATTTATCTTTCCATCAGCTATGCCTGCATCTATCATAGCAAGAGCAATTCTATCTTTTACAGAGCTAGTAGGATTCAAAAACTCACACTTACCTAGAATGATTGTATTTGTCTCATTTGAGATACTGTTTATCTTTACAAGTGGAGTATTTCCAATTAACTCAGTTACATTTTGTGCTATTTTCATAAGTCTATTTCCTTAATATTATTTCACACCCTCAAGGGGTACCTAGTAAAATGAAGGGAACCCTTCATTTATTTGTTACGATGTCGGGAGTAATCCCGCCATCTACGCTAATACCCCAAGGGTACTCCGTCGTGCGCGCTTGGTTTCCTTCGGCAGGAAGCCCTCGGCAATTGTGCCTTTTTATATGTGGTATATAATGTTTTGAGAGTCTTGTTCTAAAAACTCTTCTAACTCTTTTAAAGAGAGTGAAAATATCCCTTTAATTTTCTCTTGTGTATCTTGCCAAAAAGCCTCAAGCATGTTGTTGTTGCTTTTGTTGTCAGTTTGAGCCATACAACACTCTAATGAGTTTAGTATTTCAAACACGCTTATTTCGCTTGTAGGTTTAGATAGTCTATAACCGCCGTTAGATCCTCTAACACTCTCAACCAAAGCGGCTTTTTTTAGAAGAACTAAGATTTGCTCAAGATAGTTTTGAGGAATATCCCCTTTGCTAGCTATATCTTTTATCTGTAACAACTTCTTGCCATCTTCTTCTTTTGCAAGCACTATCATGGCTGTTAAACCATAAGCACCTTTTGTTGAAACGATTGCCAAAACATATCCTTTTTTTTAAAGTAGAAAATAATAACAGATTTATTTTTTAAAGTCAAGTAAGTTTATAGAGATAGTGTAGATTGAGCTTTTTGATTAATTTATAAACTAGATTCCGTGTCAAGCACGGAATGACGGACACGCACGGGAATGACAAGATACACATGGAATGACAAGATATGCACGGAATGATAAGATACGCACGGAATGACAAGATATGCACGGAATGACAAGATACACATGGGATGACAAGACACGCATGGAACGACAAGACGCGTCATCCTGAACTTGATTCAGGATCCAACTTAACAATTGTTCAGAGCATTCATTTACTTTTATTGCTAAAAAAAAGTAAAATTGAGCTTATTTTAAACTCAATACTATATAGTTTTACTAAACAAACGATTAGGAATAGATAATGAGAATTATATTACTCGGAGCACCTGGTGCTGGAAAAGGTACACAGGCAGGATTTTTAACAAAAAAGTTTAATATCCCTCAAATCTCTACAGGTGATATGTTAAGAGCGGCTATAAAAGCAGGCACAGAGATGGGAAAAATGGCAAAAGCTGCTATGGATGCAGGTCAACTTGTAACTGATGAGATAATCATAGGACTTGTAAAAGATCGCATAGCAGAGGATGATTGCAAAAATGGATATCTTCTTGATGGTTTTCCACGAACACTAGCTCAAGCAGATGCAGTTACAGACGCAGGAATTAAAATAGATGCAGTTATAGAGATTGATGTTGCAGATAGCGAGATAGTACAAAGAATGTCAGGCAGAAGAGCTCATCTTGCAAGTGGAAGAACTTACCACTTAGTTTACAATCCTCCAAAAGTTGATGGTAAAGATGACATAACTGGCGAAGATCTAGTTCAAAGAGATGATGATAAAGAAGAGGTAGTTCTTGACCGCTTAAAAGTTTATCATGAGCAAACAGAGCCACTTATAGGCTACTACAAAGAGCAAGCTTCTAAGAATGATTCACTAAAATATATCACAGTTGATGGAACAGCTGATATCGCAGATGTTGAGACTTCTATAGTTTCACAATTAGGTTAGATCGGAATTTTGAACTTTAAAGCCTAACAGTGCGAAGCTAAAGCATCGCTTCCCAAAAAGATGCTTTAGCTTGAAGCTTGTTAAGCTTTCGGAAGCGAGGTTTTAACCTCGTAGATAAAGTTTAACAGTAACTTAGTCCTTCAAAGCCCAAACGGATTTCGAGGCTCAAAGTTCCTACTTCTTAAGTATAATAGTCGTTGACTTCTTAAAGTCAAAGTACTTCTTCGCAACTTCTAAAACTTCTTTTGAAGTTACTTTGTTTATATTTTCTTCATAAGTTAAAAGCGGAGTTAGATCTCCACGAACCAAATAACTACCGAACAAATTTGCAACAGACGATGAACTCTCCAGCGAGTAAATAAAATCTGCTTTTGTGTTGATCTTAACTTTGTCAAGTTCAGCCTTAGTTACTTCACTCTCTTTCATTAGATCTATTTGCTCTATTAAGATCTTCTCAACATCCTCAGCTTTTACACCAGGGTTACAAGATGCTAAAAATATAAAAAGACCTGGATCTATGTTTTCCATATTGTAGGCATATACCTGATTTACTAGGTGCCTTTTATCAACTAACTCTTTGTATAGTCTTGAACTCTTTCCAGAGTAGAGGATCTCAGAGATCACACTAAGTGTTACTTGATCTCTGCTTTTAAAGTCAGGAACATGAAAAGCTATAGCTAAGAGTTCAACTTCGCTTTCTTTATGAATAGTAACTCTTTTTGCTCCATCTTGAGGAGGCTCTACAAACTTAAACTCAGGAATCTTAGTTCCATTTTCTATGTGAGAAAACTCAGCCTCAGCTTGTTTGAAAACATCTTTTGGATCTATGTCACCTGTAACCATTAAAATGGCATTGTTTGGTTTGTAGTAAGTTTTGTGAAAATCTTTTATATCGTCAATAGTCCATGTTTGAATGTCATTCATAAACCCTATCGGAGTCCAGTGGTATGGGTGGTAAACATATGCGTTGTTAAAAAGTGAGAAGTATAAGTAACCAAGTGGAGAGTTTTCAGTTCTCCAACGTCTCTCTTCAGCTACAACATCACGCTCAGGTTGAAATTCATCATCTTTTAGATTTAGATTTTCCATAAGTTCAGCATAGAGTTTCAAAGATTTACTAAGATTGTTTGTGCTTGATTTTATGTAGTAGTGAGTGTAGTCAAAGCTCGTTGAAGCGTTGTTTACTCCGCCTATGCTTTTTACTTCTTTGTCAAATTCACCAGACTTTAGGTTCTTTGTAGATTTAAAATTCATATGCTCTAACATATGAGCAATGCCCGTTTTTCCCATGATCTCGTTTCTACTTCCAACCTTGTAAAAGATGTCCGTAGAGATCACATTTGTAGAATTTTGCAGTGGAATTACAACTATCTGTAGTCCATTTTTTAGTGTTTTTGTCTCATAATGAGGTAGTGATGATGCCATTAATGTCCCTAAAGTTAGTAAGAATGCTAAGAATATTTTCATGCTCTATCTGCACCTATAGCTTCTGTAATATTTGTATATCCATCAGCTTTTATAAGCTCTATAAGCCCTTTGTTTATGTTCATAACTAGATCTGGTCCGTTAAATACTAATGAACTATAGACTTGAACTAAAGATGCTCCAGCTTTTATACGTCTGTAAGCTTCCTCTGCGGAGTCAATCCCGCCAACTGAGATAAGGGTAGTTTTACCATAAAGTTCTTTTGCAATAGCCTCAAAGACCTCAAAACTCTTCTCTTTTAAAACTTCGCCACTTAGTCCGCCTATATCTTTTGGATCTTTTACAAGTGAATAGTCTACAGTTGTGTTAGTTGCGATGATGCCATCAGCACCTTTTTCAACTGCCATCTTAGTAAGTGCTACTGCATCTTCTTTTGTCATATCAGGCGCAATTTTAAGAAGTATTGGCATATCTGTAAGTGCTTTTGCTTCTTTGAAAAGTTCTGTGATAAACTCTTCGTTTTGTAAATCTCTAAGTCCTGGAGTATTTGGAGATGAGATATTTATAACAAAGTAATCACCCAAACCATCAAAAGTTTTTATGAGTTTTGTGTAGTCACTTATGGCATCTTTTTCTGTAGTTGTTTTGTTTTTACCAATATTTACACCTATTGGAGTTGTAAATGGGTAGAACTTTTTAAGTCTTTTTTGAATCTTTAATGCGCCATCATTGTTAAAACCCATAGCATTTTGTAGAGTTTTCTCTTCTATGTGTCTAAACATTCTGGGCTTTGGATTTCCATCTTGTGCAAGAGGTGTGATAGTTCCTATCTCGCTAAAACCAAATCCTAGGATCTGTATACCGCGAAGCATAGTTGCATTTTTATCAAATCCAGCTCCAAGACCAACAGGGTTTAAAAACTCTCTGTTAAAGAGTTCTTGTTTTAAAGCGTCATCACTCACAAAGTGAGACTCTAAAAAAGAGTTAAATGGCATCTGACATATATTTGCAACCCTTAGTGCAGTCTCCGCTAAAAGGTGAGCCTTTTCTGGATCTAGTTTAAAAAGCCAAGGTTTTATAGTTTCATAATTTATCATCTTTTTAAATTTGCCTTTGTAAAATTTTTTCGATTATACTATTATTAGAATAACATAACGATAAAGGAATTTTATGAAAGTTTTAGTACCACTAGCTACTGGGTTTGAAGAGATAGAGGCTGTATCTATTATAGATGTTTTAAGAAGAGCAGAAATTGAAGTTTTGGTAGCTTCTCTTAATGGGGCAAACGCTGTAAAAGGGGCAAACGGCATAAGTATTGTAACTGATATAAATATCAAAGATGTAAAGGTTAACGAGCTTGATATGATAGCACTTCCAGGTGGATGGGATGGAACTCATGCCTTAGCTGATGATGAAAATGTGCAAAATATACTAAAAGAGATGGATAGTAAAGGTAAAAATATAGCAGCCATCTGTGCGGCTCCTTATGCACTTCATAGAGCAGGGGTTTTAAAGCAAAGCTATACTTGTTATCCATCAGTAGAAAAAGAGATAAGAGAGGAGGGCTATGTAGGAGATGGTACAATGGTTGTTGAAGATGCAAATGTCTTAACATCTCGTGGACCTGCAACTGCTATGTGTTTTGCTTTAGCTATTGTTAAAAAATTAAAGGGCGAAGAGACTTACCAAATGGTAAAAAATGGACTCTTAGCGGACTTTTGTGAAAAAAAATGATGAGAAAATTATGAAACATATTATTATATTACTTAGTGCTTTAGTGCTTTTTGTAGGTTGTTCGACTCTAAAAATAAGTAGGGATTATGACGATACTTTTGATTTTTCTAAACAAAAAAGTTTTGTTATTAAACATGAAGATAAAGTCGGTAAAGATACACTTTTATACGACAGAATCATTGACTCCTTAGAATCAAATCTGCAAGCTAAGGGTTATAAAAAGAGTTCCAAAGAGGAGGAAGCTGACCTTATCTTTGTATTTCATATAGATATTCAACAGAAAAATGATATCCAAACAAGCTACCAGATGATGGGTTTTGGTATGTATAGGTATGGCGGAGCTGCGGTTTCAACTACAAATACTCACAGTTACGAAGAGGGCACTTTAATTATAGATGCACTAAACCCAAAAAATAAAAAGATAGTTTGGAGAGTTACAGGAATACAAGAGATAAAAGATAAGAAAACTCCTCAAAAAAGAAAAGAGTATATAGACTCTGCCATCACAAAGATGATGAGTACTTTTCCAAAGTAGAAAGTTCTAATACTTTTCTACTTTATTTTTTTTAAAGACTAGATTTTTTAGACTTCTCTCTTCATCAAGGCTCTCAAACTCTTTTAGGTTTGGAAGTCTCTCTTTAAACTCAAACTCAGGAGCTAGCTCACATATAAGCTCTTTTAAAAAAGAAGAGTCAAGCTCTGGCGAGTTTAAACAAGCTAGTAAGATGCAGTTGTCCGATGAGATCTCTGGAAGCTTTGCAATGATTTTTCTATAATCTTTTGTAGCTTCAAAACTTCCTCTTTGAAAACTTGGTGGATCTATAATTATGAGATCATAAGGACCTTTTTTCTTGATACGAGAAAAAGACTTTAAGATGTTGTAAGGCGCAAAATTAACACCTTTAGTATTGAGATCATTTATGTGATGGTTTGAGCGACCTATACTTAGAGATGCTTTACTCATATCTATGTTTGAGACACTCTTCGCACTGCCAAAAAGAGCTGCCACGCTAAAGGCACAAGTGTATGAAAAAAGGTTTAGCACACTCTTGCCTTTTGCATTCTCTCTTACAAATTCTCTTCCTATTTTCATGTCGGCAAAGTAACCACTGTTACGGTTTGAGAGTAAATTTAGTCTGAATTTCATACCATTTTCAAGAGCAAAGATCTCATCACTTAACTCTCCTACAATTACCTCAGTTGGAAAATTTTTTTTGTATCTTCTTTGTAAGATTAAAGTTTCGTGTCTTGTTCTCTTTATAAAAGCTTTTAAGAGATCTAGTAGTTCGCCCTCGTTAGGATCTTCATCGTACAAAGCCACACTTAAAACTGTGTCAATAGAGTCAATAGTGAGATGTTTAAAACCATCATAAAGTCCACCACGACCATGAAAGAGTCTTTTAAATTCAGCACTTATATCTTTAGAGTTTAGAGAAATATGTGTATTTAAGTTTTGTAGAGTCAAAGTTAGCCCTGTTTTTTTGATGAAAGTTTATCTATTTTATTTGAAAGCTTACTTTAAAAATAAAAGGTATAGTTATTGCTTATAGTTTTTAAAAAACAGGAGTAGGTTATGTTAGTTGGTAGTTCTACAAGTGCTTTTTACTATAGTAAAAACAAAGAAGAAACACGGGAATCTGATATAGCGTTTGCTTTAAATGATGAAAAACAAACTCAAACTCAAATAAAAGAGTATAAGAGTCGTGACGAGATAAACGCAGAAGATACGGCACTTCAACAGTTTAAAAAAGACCTAACAGAGAAGGGTTCTTTTAAATTTATGCATGATTTTAATATGCAAAAGATAGAAGAGATGCTAGAAGAGTATAAGAAAAAATTAGAAAAAGAATTAGAAGATAATCCAGACTCAAAGATGGATATTGATCAGATGCTAAATGAGTATAAAAAACAGCTATTAGAGAGATTTAGAGAGCTTGAAGATGATAAAGGCGACTCAAAAACTATCCTTAGTACAAGTCGTATGGCTTTTGAGATTGCCGACAAGCTAAAACCCAAGTTAGAGGATATTTTAAACTTTTAGGTTTTACTTTTTGTAGTACTACTTGTTGATTACTTTTAGTTTTACAAAAAGACCATTATCTTTTTTAAAAACATCTACTGCAGTTTCTATTGGAGTTTTTTGTCTTTTTAGACTTCCTTGGACTGAGTGAAGAACATGAGCAAATTTTTGAAATAGTGGAGCTACTATATAGTTGATATGATCTTTTTTTAGCATATCTGCTAGTGCATATATAACACAATAGTAAACACTTTTATTGATGGATCTTTGAATAAGATAATCGCGCATAATATTTATATTGTTATATAAAACTTCTTTGTTTTCTTCACTTAGTACACTATTTTCTTGGGCTCTTTTTAAATCATGTTCTATCTCTTCTTCTATATCATGATTTTGTTTTTCCACAAGAGTATTTATATTTGGACATATTTTTTTTAACTCATCAAAGAGCTCATCTTTTTCTAGTCTTTTAGTTGAGGCTTCATAAGTATATACTTTATCCTCAAAGTACTCATGGTTAAGTGCTTTTATAAGTTGAACTGCTATATTTAAGTAGACATATTTGTCTTCTTTATTGTTATCAAATTCTATACCTGTATGAGAGATAATAGGCTTTGGACCAACATATTTTAATTCCATAATAATATCCTTAATTTTATGTTATAAAATGAAAGAAACCTTCATTTATTTTGTCACACCAAAGGAACAAAGTCCCTTTGGCTACGCTAATACCCAAAGGGTACTCTGTCGTGCGCGCTTGGTTTTCTTCGGCAGAAAGCCCTCGGCACTAGTGCCTCTTTGAGTTTATTTATAAGTAGTTTATCATTTTATACATTAAATCTAAAATGCATAACATCGCCATCTTGTACGATGTACTCTTTACCTTCTAGTCTCATCTTTCCAGCTTCTTTTGCCTTTGCTTCTCCGCCATAAGTTATAAAGTCTTCATAAGAAATGACCTCCGCACGAATGAAACCTTTCTCAAAGTCATTGTGAATGGCAGCTGCTGCTTTTGGTGCAGTTGAGTTTTTTCTAATAGTCCAAGAACGAACCTCTTTAACGCCTGCAGTAAAGTAACTCATAAGCCCTAACTTATCAAAACCTTTTTGTATGATCTGTTCTAGTCCTGACTCTTCTACACCTAGATCTGTTAAAAATTCTTGCGCTTCATCATCTTCAAGACCGATAAGTTCTTCTTCAATCTTCGCACATAGCTTGATGAGTTCGCAATTGTTTTTAGTAGCATGATCTCTAAGTGCTATTACATAATCATTGTCTTGTAAAAGACCATCTTCATCAGTATTAGCTCCATACATAATCTCTTTGTTAGTTAAAAATCTAACTTCTGAATTTAGCTGCTTATATATTTCACTATCAACATCTTTGAAATTTCTTGCTAATTCACCCTCAGCTAAAAACTCCATCAACTCTTCTGCCATATCTAGCATCTCTTTTGCACTCTTATCTGCTTTTGCTTGTTTTTTTAGTCTATCAATACGGTTAGATAAAACTTCAATATCAGCAAGAATAAGCTCACCTTCGATAATCTCAACATCGCGAAGTGGATCTATGCTACCCTCGTTATGAACAATGTTTTCATCATCAAAACATCTTACTATTTGAAGGATGACCTCAGTTTCGCGTATGTTTGAGAGAAACTTGTTTCCAAGTCCTTCACCTTTTGAAGCACCTTTTACTAGACCTGCGATATCTACGAAATCAAGTGTAGAGTACTGAATTCTCTGGGGGTTTACTATCTTTGCAAGTTCTGTTAATCTTTTATCTGGAACAGGAACAACAGCCTTGTTTGGCTCTATGGTACAAAATGGATAGTTTGCAGCCTCTGCGTTTTGCGCTTTTGTTAATGCATTAAATGTTGTTGATTTACCGACATTTGGAAGTCCTACTAGACCTATACTTACACCCATTTCTTCTCCGATATATATTTATATTTGTTTGTTTCTTTAATACTGTTTAATGATGAGACAGTTAAGATAAATGGCATTATACTCTTACAATACTTTCAAGTGATTGAGGGATAAAAATATGATAATTTGAGAAAGGTCTTTGAGTTTATAAAACTTCTTCTCTTAGAGCATCTCTCGCTGCTTTGTCTACTAGAGTAAAGATCTTGTCAATCATGTTTTTGTCTTTATCTTTTTTATGACCTTTAACTTTTACAAAATCACACTCTATATTATCTGTAAGTCTGTAAAATTCTTTGTATAGTTCATAGTTTTTTATAAGAGTTTTTTTACTGGTCATATAGTTGTTTTTTTCAAACTTTTTACGCCTATCATAAAGCCCAATAATATTTTGACAATCTGTAAAAATAATAACTTTTCTCTCTTTTACACTTATCTTATTTAGTGCCCAAAGCAAGGCTTCTAGTTCAAGTTTAGATGAGCTAGTATCTTCAAATTTTTTAGTAAAGACATCTTCTTTAGAGAGAGTAATAGAGTGTAGTTCATCTTCATTTAGAAGTAGATAAGCACCAAAACCAAACTTTTTTTGAGGATTGGCACTACCATCTGTAAATAAGTATAGATTTGGCTTTTTAGTGTTTGTTTGCATCTATATAGAGATTCTTTTTATTGGTTTTGTTAATAGATATCCACCAATAAGAATGGGAATTATCCCTAACATTTGACGAAATTCTGGCACTTCATTTAAATATACAAAAGCAAAAAAAAGTGTTAAAGGAGGTACAAAAGCAATCATAGCACTTACCTTTGTGATAGAGATCCTATGAAGTGCTTCCATCCATAAAATCTTAGAGATGCCAAAGATAACTAAACCGATAAGTATGATATAAGGAAGTGCATTTTCTAATTCATTTAGGCTAATTTTAGGCTCTATTATCCAAGCTAAAAGGGCTATAACTGGAAGTGCTATGATTGTTCTAAAACCAAGTATTGTCACTGATGAGCAGTATTTTCTCGCACGTTTTGAGTAAAAATTTGCAATAGGAGCGATAGCTGCTGCTGCAAAGATTATAAGATCTCCCTTGTTAAGAGTCAAATCATCTGGAATAAGTATGATAATAGCTCCTATACCCATAAATAAAGCTCCAAGAGCATGAATTAAGTCTATTTTTTCTTTGCCAAAAACATTAAAATAGAGGTAAGAGAAAAATAGTTGAGTAAATATTATCACCGACATATTGCCAGCTGTAGTAAACTGCATACCGATAAAAACTAGGGCAAAAAGAGTAGTGATCCAAAAACTTGTAAGTAGTAGATCTCTATATGCGGCTCTATTTTTTAACTCACTAAAGAGATCTTTTTTTAGCATCAAAAATATAAAAAAGAATAAAGAAATAAATAGAGAAAAAGCATAAGTATGAAGTGCTCCGATGTGTGAAATGGCTACTATTGAGAGTATCGGAAACCAACTCTCCAAGATGGAGAGTCCTGACATTAAAAGTTCGCCTTCGCGCTCTTTTGTCATATATTTTTTAAGTATTCACTCATAAAACGGACACTTGCACCAGTTGCCCCATAAACATTACAATCCCAAGGAGTCTCTGTGTATGCTGAACCTGCTATGTCAAAATGTAACCACTTATCTTTATTTTCATCTTTTATAAAGTTATCTAAAAACAAGCCTGCTGTGATAGCTCCACCATAAGGCTTTGAAGAGACATTTGAAATATCAGCTATTTCACTCTTTATAAGCTTTTTAAGATGTTTGTTAAACGGCAAAGAACCAGTTAGTTCACCAGAAGCAGTAGCGGCTTTTGAGATCTCATGCTTTAGCTTATGAGAGTGTCCCATAACTCCAGTTGTATATTGACCAAGGGCAACCATACAAGCACCAGTTAGAGTTGCAAAGTCAAAGATTGCATCTGCATCTACCTTCTCTTGTGCATAGTCTAGGACATCTGCTAAGACTAAACGACCCTCAGCATCTGTGTTTCTAACTTCTATAGTGGTTCCACTTCTTGAAACTAAGACATCATCTGGTTTGTAAGCATCCCCACCAACCATGTTCTCAACTGCACCTATAAAAGCGTGAACTTCAATATCTAGCTTTAACTCACTAACAGCTTTAATGATGCCTAAAACTGAACAAGCTCCAGCTTTATCCATCTTCATAGTTACCATTGAAGTTGAGGGCTTTAAGCTAAGTCCACCACTATCATAAGTTAGGCCTTTTCCAACAAGAGAGATGATCTTTTTGGCTTTTTTTGGCTTATAAGCTAAGTGGATAAGTTGGCTTTGGTGGATAGATGCACGACCAACTGCAAGCATTGCGTTCATGTTTTGTTTTTTTAGCTCATCTTCTGCAAAAATCTCACACTCTAAAGAATTTTCATCAGCTAATCTTTGTGCTAAGTATGCAAGTGATAGAGGATTAAGCTCTTGTGGAGCAGTATTTACTATATCTCTAGTGAAGCAAGTAGCATTAGAAATAATGAGTGCATCTTTAAAGATAGTTTTAAGTTTTTTATAATCAAGCTCGTTAGATGCAATGAAGATATTTTCTAACTTATTTTCTTTAGGTTTTGATTTGTAATCATTAAACTCATATCCACCAAGAACAACACCCTCAACCATAGCAGCAAGTGAGTTGGCTTTTAACGCACCAAAAACGGCACTTTCATAGTTTGAAGATTTTAACGCTTTGATCATGCTAGTAGTTGCACTTCTTATATCATCACTTTTTTTGCTATCAACACCACAAAAAAGCAAACCTTTTTCATGTAAAAAACAGATAGAGTCTTGCTCTGCTTTAAATCCAGTTAAATTTAAAAGCTTAAACTCTTTATGTTTTTTAAGTTCATCAGGAGTTAAAAACTCAACTTTAATGTCTGCTTTTATATCAGCAATATTTTTATTTATTAGTTTTATATTCATTGTTTATCCATAGTTTATTTTTGTGAGATTTTTACTAGATCTCTAATAGTTCATGTACTTTTTAGCTTTTACATCATCTTGTATGCTTCTTAATTTCTCTTCAAAGATTTCAAGTAAAATTTCAGATGCATTTTGTCCATTTGGCTCTGGGACATTGTAGCCGGTCACTCTAAGGTTCGATCTAAAGAGTGATTCTAAATCGTCTTGTATAGTTTGCTTTCTTGAGTGCATATCTTTTTGCACAGGAGTTACAGGTTTTACCTCTTCTCTACTTAGCCATGCATAAGCACTATCAAGTGAGCTAAAAAACTCCATCTCACCACTTATAAACCAACTTCCAACTTTTGCTAAATACTCATCAGTAGTACTAGCTCCAACAATGGCGATCTTGCTAAAGAGATCTTTATACTTCATTCCAAATTTAAAGTCATCCCAGGCAGCTCTTAGTTCCCAGCCATCAAACTCAGTAGCATCTAAAAGCATTTTTACTTTAAGATCTTTTGCCCCTTCAAGTGAACTCTCTAGCATTGGAGTCATACTTGCATAGTCATTATGTGTTAACTTACCAACTATCTTCATCTTGATAAAGAAAAAATCATCTACTCGGTTTACACCTATAGAAATTCCGTGTTCTATATACTCCACAACAAACTCCTTGAGAAAAATTTATCTCTATTGTAGCTAAAGAAAAAAAACCCTTGGACTAGTCGAAATGTAAGATTTCCTTTGCTTGGATCATGTCTTTATCGCCTCTTCCAGAGAGGTTTACGATGATTAGTTTACCTTTTATATCTTTTATTTTTTTAAGATAAGCAATAGCATGAGCACTCTCAAAAGCTGGGATAATTCCCTCTTTTTGAGAGAGCCATACAAAAGCTTCAAGAGCCTCTTCATCTGTTGCATTGTCATAGCTTACAGATTTATTGTCACAGTGAAAAGAGTGTTCAGGACCAATACCAGGATAGTCTAGTCCGGCAGAGATTGAGTGTGCCTCTTTGATCTGCCCATCTTCATCTTGGAGTATATAGCTCATCTGACCATGCAAGACACCAGGGCGACCTTTTTTTAAAGAGCAACCATGTTTTTGTGTCTCTAAGCCAAGCCCACCTGCTTCAATGCCAATACACTCAACTTCTTCATCTTCTAAGAAGTGTTGAAATGTTCCTATAGCGTTTGAACCACCGCCAATACAAGCTATTACATAGTCTGGTAAGCGGTTTTCTTTTTCAAGGATCTGAGCTCTTGCTTCATAACCGATGATGGATTGAAAATCTCTTACCATCATAGGATATGGATGCGGACCCGCTACTGTTCCTATGATGTAAAAAGTATCTCTAGTGTTTGTAACCCAGTGTCTTATAGCCTCATTCATAGCATCTTTTAGTGTTTTTGAGCCACTCTCCACTGCATTTACTTTAGCACCAAGAAGCTTCATGCGAAAAACATTTAACTCTTGACGAGCAGCGTCTTTTGCACCCATAAAAACTTCACACTCAAGATCTAGAAGTGCGCAGATCGTAGCAGTTGCAACACCGTGTTGACCTGCACCTGTCTCAGCTATGATTTTTTTATAGCCAAGTCTTTTAGCCATAAGCCCTTGAGCTATAACATTGTTAACTTTATGTGCACCCGTATGGTTTAGATCTTCCCTTTTTAGGTAGATCTTTGCACCCAACTCATCTGAGATATTTTTAGCATAGTAGAGTGGAGAAGGGCGACCTACATAGTCTTTGAGGTAGTAATCAACTTCCTTCCAAAAACTCTCATCGAAGCGGATTAAGTCATACTCATCTTTAAGTTTTAAAAGTGCTGGCATAAGTGTTTCAGGTACAAATCTGCCACCAAAAATACCAAAGTGACCATCTTCATCTGGATCAAATTTTGAAGCTTTTGGGATATACATTATTTCACCTCTATAAGAGAATAAACAGGAGTTTTTTCTTCTAAGTTTTTATAACCATCTAAAGATGTAAGAGTAACAACAAAACAAGCTTCAACACACTCAGCTCCAGCCTGTTTTATAAGAGTAGCTGCAGCAGTTGCAGTTCCTCCAGTAGCAATTAAGTCATCTATAAGAAGAACTCTTGCATCTTTTTGACCTCTAAAAGCGTCTATATGAATCTCAACTTCATCTACTCCATATTCCAGTGAGTACTTCTCACTAATAGTAGTATATGGAAGTTTTCCGTGCTTACGGATAGGAACAAAGCCAATACTTAGCATCTGAGCTAAAGCTGCTCCGAAGATAAACCCTCTCGCATCAATGCCAACTATATAGTCTAGGTTATACTCTTTATATCTTTGGTAGAGATGATTCATCAAAACACCAAAAGCGTGTTTATCATTTAGGATTGTTGTTATATCCTTAAAGACAATCCCAGGTTTGGGAAAATCTTTTACATCTCTGATAGCTTCTTCAATAATTTTTCTTTCTGTTTTACTAAGTACAATCACTTTTTCTCCTTATAGTAAAGCGTCAATACGACCCTCTAGTGCTTTGATCTTACCATTTAGACGATCTGTTTCTTGTCTATGTTTAGTGTTTCTTTGTTTTAGAACTTTTAGCTCATTTCTAAGTTTTGTAAGCTCTTCACTTAAAATATCAACATTTCCCAAAGCTCTTTGGAGTTGTATTTGATACTTTCTAATAAGGATCTCAGCCTCTTGAAGTGTTAGCTTCATAAGGTCATTTCCTCTTTGTTCTTTACTAGTAATGCTCTTAAAATAGTACATCTTTACAAAGAGATATACGCAGAGTATTGATAAAATTGTTAAAAGTGACCATTCCCAAAACATAGTATATACTCCCTTAGTTTATTGTCTATTTATCATTTCTCGTTCCATCTCTCCTGAGGTGGAACGAATACCGATCAACACAGATACATCACACCTCAGGAGAGGTGTGACGAGAAGAAAAAGCAAATATCAAATAGCCTCTATTTTCTCAACACGACCGCAGTGTCTTCCACCCTCAAAAGTTGAGCTTAGCCATGAGTCTATTATGGATTCTGCTACCCCTTGACCTACAACTCTCTCGCCAAAACATAGAACATTTGCGTCGTTGTGTCCTCTAGCAACCATGGCAGTATATGCATCATGACAAAGTGCAGCTCTAATGCCACTATGGCGATTTGCTGCCATGCTCATTCCTATGCCAGATCCACAGATTAGGACTCCTTGAGAGCCTTTGTCTGCTAAAACAGCCTCACAAACTTTGATAGCAAAGTCTGGATAATCTACTCTTGTCTTTGAAAAAGGACCTAGATCTATAACATCATGACCCTTTTGCTTTAACAATTCTACAGTAAAATCTTTTAAATCGACTCCTGCATGATCTGTAGCGATGTAAAATTTCATGATAATCCTTTATGTTAATAGTAATAATATGGTTTGAACAGGTAAAAGTAAGACATAGTCTTTAATGGGTGTCATCAAAATTATAAGAACTATAATGATCCCATATCTCTCATTTTTGTAAAAAAACTCTGCAACGGAGTTTACTTTGTACTTTAGTGCTAAATGCATCAAAAAGTGTGCTCCATCAAATTGAGGAATCGGGAGCAGGTTAAAGACTCCTAATACTACATTTATGATGAGTAGTTGAAAAACTAACATATAGGCAAAGATATAAACTATGCTATCTGCAGTGGTAGGTTGGCTCATTGTTACGAGTACAATAGAGGCGATAGTTGCTAGTGTAAAGTTGTAAGCAATTCCGGCTAGATCTACTTGCATAGCAGCGTTGTAGCCACCATTTCTCACAACTGTACCTGTGTTTATAGGTACTGGTTTTGCCCAACCAAATAAAAATCCACTCTCACCACCGAGTAACATCGGTAAAAAGTACATAGTAGCAGGAACTATAATAGTACCAACTAGATCTACGTGAATAAGAGGATTTATAGAGAGTCTACCAGCATTTTTAGCAGTTGTATCGCCATACATGAAAGCCACCCAACCATGCATGATCTCATGCCCGATAATGGCAATTGCTAGGGCTATAACAGCAGCTGCTATTTTTAGTATATCAATAGATTCCATGATCGTCTTTATCTTCTCTTAGTCTTTCACTTATTGCAAGATCTAGATGACTTTTTTGCTCTATATCTGTAGGAGTTTTTCCTATTCGATCCCATCTGATTTCCCAGTTTTCACCCACTGAGAAGTAGATAAACCAAGGAGATCCTTCTATGTTTTCATATGGCACTGCTCCCCAAAAACGGCTGTCATTTGAGTGATCTCTATTATCTCCCATCATAAAATAGTGGTCTTTATCTATGCGAATTGGAGCAAATTCAAAAAGCTCCATATGATATCTTCCATTGTTTTGGATCTTCTCATCGTGATGTATGCCAGGATGTTCTTTCATATAAGGGTTTTTAACCCATAGTTTATCAGCATAGATAATGATCTCATAATCTTTAAAGTTCTCTTTTATCCACTCATCGCCTTCGCTATGGTGAACATATAGATTTTTATCGCTAACAAAAAGTTCGTCTCCAGGAAGAGCTACACATCTTTTTACATAGTGTTGCTTAGGGTTGTGTGGTGGTCTAAAGATAACGATATCACCTCTCTCTGGCTTATCTCCATCTACTAAACGAAGTCTATCGCTCCATGGCATGATAGACATCTCTAGAAAAGGAATGTGTGGCATAGAGATACCATAAGCAAACTTTTTAGCAAAAAGATGGTCACCTATAAGAAGTGAGTCTTTCATAGATCCAGAGGGGATTCTAAAGGCTTGAGCTATAAAGAAAATAACAAAAAGAACTATGACTATAGTTCCAGTCCATGAGTTTGAAAATTTGTAAGTTTTGTATAAAAACTCTTTCATTAAGCTTGTGCCTCTTTTAATTTACGAGCGTTATCTTTAGCAGCTTTAAGAGTGTTACTAAGAAGCATTGCAATTGTCATAGGACCAACTCCACCTGGAACTGGAGTGATGTAAGAGCATTTTTTACTAACATTAGCAAAGTCAACATCACCAACTAGTTTTCCATTCTGAGCACGGTTGATCCCAATATCTACAACAACAGCTCCATCTTTTACCATATCTTCTTTTATAAGATCTATTACTCCAACACCTACAAAGATCATGTCTGCTTTTAGTGTGTGTTTTTTAAGGTCATCTGTAAAAATATGACAGATCTCAACTGTAGCATCTGCATTTAACAAAAGTGAAGCCATTGGTTTTCCAACTATGTTTGAAGCTCCAACTACAACGCAGTTTTTGCCCTTTACATCGATGTTATACTCTTTAAGCAGGTGCATAACTCCAAGCGGTGTACATGGTACAAAACCATCAAGTCCAGTTGTTAGTCTTCCAACATTAAAGGGATGAAAACCATCTACATCTTTTGCTGGATCTACAAGCTCTAAAAGTCTAGTTGTGTCTATATGTGAGGGAAGTGGAAGTTGAATGAGTATGCCATCTATGCTTGAATCGTTATTCATCTTAACTATGCTTTTCTCAATTGCCTCTTGAGAGATCGTCTCTGGCATCTCGTGAGTTATGGAGTAAAAACCAACTCTATCGCAAGCTTTTTTCTTCATGTTTACATAAGCTTGGCTCGCTGGATCTTTTCCAACTAAGACAACAGCTAAACCAGGAGTACACCCGCAAATCGACTTTAACTCTTTTGTATCGCTAGTTACTTTTTCTTCTATCTTTTTTGAGAGTGCTTTGCCATCTAATAACTGCATTTAAACCCCATAAATTATTTTTTCGTTATTATATCACTCCAATAATAATAGGGCGCTTTATGAAAAATATATTGATTTTAATCTTTCCCTTTTACCTTTTTGCAGCTAGTACTTTCATAACACCACTAGAATACGCATCCCAACTTTACAAAAATCCAAGAGGTATAGGTTGCCATAACTGTCATGGAGACAAAGGTGAAGGAAAAATTGTTGCAAGTTATATAGATAAGAAAAAACAAAAAAACTTTAGTGGACCAGTTATAAACGAGCTAGATTTTGAGTACTTTTTTAACTCACTTAACAAACGAAAAGATGGCATGCCAAGATACTTTTTAACCAAAAAAGAGATTCAAGCACTCTATCTCTACCTACAAGAGGCGAAAAAAAATGTTAAATAAAATCCTTGAGGCTTTTAAAAATAGAGATGTAGAAACTTTAGATGCTATGGTTGAGCCTACATTTAGAGTTCTTAACACTAGAGATGATTTTACATCAGCATTGATGCTCTCGTGTAATAAAATTAAACACTTAGAAAAGATTGACGAGCTTGAAGCAGACTGCATTATTTTAAATCTTGAAGATGGAGTCAGTAAAGAAGATAAAGCTTTAGCATTGGCTCTTTGTGCAATATATCTAGTAAAACACAAAGAGTGTAGTAAGAAGCTTGTTGTTAGAGTAAATGCACTTGATGAGGGCGGTTATGATGAGATAGCTTACCTAAACCAGTTTATGCCAGATGCCATAAGAGTCTCAAAAATAAAAACAAAAAAAGAGGTAGAGAATATTTTGGCTCTTTTAGATGAAGATATAGAACTTCATCTATCCATAGAGACATCAGAGGCGTGGCACAATCTAGCAACTCTAAGAGTTAGCCAAAGGGTTACTACTTTTTATCTCGGTATCTTAGATCTTCTAGCAGATATAAAACTTCCTCAAAATCTAGTAAAGATAGATAATCCTACGATAAACTACATACTTACGCACTTTTTAGTAAGCTCAAGAGCTATGGGAGTTAAAGCTGTATCTTTTGTCTATCAAGAGTATGAAAAATTAGATGAATTTTCACAATGGATAGAGTTTGAGAAATCTTTAGGCTATGATGCAAAAGTTTGTATTTCTCCAGCGCAAGTTGCTTTAGTAAACGAAGCTTTTGCTCATGGCAAAATTGAGATAAATAGAGCAAAAGAGATAGTAAAACTCTTTGAGATACAAAGAGATAAAGGCATTACTGGCTTTACTCATCCAGAGTATGGTTTTATAGACGAGCCAATATATAAAGGTGCGTTAGCACTTTTAATGTAGCAAAGCCATATTATTTTCCACCATAATAAAGCTTTAAACTTTCTCCCAAAATGTACCTTGTGGGGTGTCCATTATGTTTACTCCAAAGGCTAAGATCTCGTCTCTTATCTGGTCTGAAGTTGCAAAATCTTTTGCTTTTTTTGCCTCATCTCTTTTTGCGATAAGGACTGAGAGTTTCTCTTTAGTTGTTCCATCTAATCCATATTGGAAATATTCGTAAGGGTTTTTAACTCCAAAACCTAAGATCTCTTCAATGAAAGTAAGGTTTGACATAGCCTCTTTTTTTAGTTCTTTATGTTTACCAGCACTATCAAGAGTCTCGTTTGTATTTGAGATCATCTCATCTATTAAACTTAGTGCCAAAGAGATGTTCATATCATCGCTTAGAGCCTGTAGTAGAGCATCTTTAAACTCACTTTTATCGTTTGCTTGGCTTAATCCAAAGAGTCGTTTTTTTAGTCTGTAGATCTTGTCAAGTCTTTTTTTTGCAAGATCTAGATCTTGCGTGTTAAAGTTGAAATTACTTCTGTAGTGGGTGCTTAAAAGATAAAAACGAAGAACTTCTCCATCGTACTCTTTTAGTGCATCTTTGAGAAAAAAGCTATTGCCTAAACTTTTTGACATCTTCTGTCCATCTATGTTTACAAAACCATTGTGCATCCAGTAAGCGGCTAGTGTGTGATCTGTTGCACATCTAGTCTGAGCAGCTTCGTTTTCATGGTGAGGAAATAGTAGATCTGCTCCACCACCGTGAATATCTACACTAAATTCTAAGTTAGGCTTCATAAGATGCTTTTCTATCATAGCCGAACACTCAAGATGCCAACCTGGACGACCTTTACCATATGGAGAGTCAAATGTAACGCTTCCATCTTTTACGCTCTTCCAAAGGGCAAAATCAGAACTATTTCTCTTTTGTGATGAACTCTCAACTCTATGTTGTTTGTCATCTTCTTCTTGAACTCTTTTTGAGAGACTTAGGTACTCTTTATCGCTTGAAGTGTCAAAATAGACATCGCCATCTTCTGTTTTATAAGCGTGATTTTTATCTATGAGTTTTTGGATAAACTCTATCATCGTATCTATTGATTCTGTTGCTTTTGGCTCTATATCTGGTCTCATAACTCCAAGCTCAGCCATTTCTTCATGATAAGCCGAGGTATAAAACTCTGTTATCTCTTTTATGGTTTTGTTTTGTTCTTGTGCTTTTTTGATGATCTTATCATCAATATCGGTGATGTTTCTAGCATAAGTAACCTCGTAGCCATTTGCACGCAAAACTCTACAAAGGAGATCAAAAACTAAAGCACTCTTTGCATGACCTAAGTGAGCATCATCATAAACTGTTGGACCGCAAACATATAGTGTTACATTGTTTTTTTCTTGAGGAATAAATTCTCGTTTTGTTTTTTGTTGTGAATCGTAAATTTTCATATAAAAATCTTTTTGTTTAAGTTGTGTTGAATTATAGCACATAGACATAGTGATTTAAGAGTAGGAATATTTTTTAAGCCCTTATGAGATTCCGTGTCAAGCACGGAATGACGTAGGGGTTGGTGTTCTTCGTCATCCTGAAGATCTGATGCCTTTCGTCATCCTGAACTTGATTCAGGATCTCGTGCGTCTTCGTCATCCTGAACTTGATTCAGGATCTCATGTGTCTTCGTCATCCTGAAGATCTCATGTCTCTTCGTCATCCTGAACTTGATTCAGGATCTCATGCGTCTTCGCCATCCTGAACTTGATTCAGGATCTCGTGTGCTTTAGAAAGTTAAGTAGGCTTTAAAAGCCTTATGAGATTCCGTGTCAAGCACGGAATGACGTAGGGGTTGGTGTTCTTCGTCATCCTGAAGATCTCATGTCTCTTCGTCATCCTGAACTTGATTCAGGATCTCGTGCGTCTTCGTCATCCTGAACTTGATTCAGGATCTCATGTGTTTTAGAAAGTTAAGTAGGCTTTAAAAGCCTTATGAGATTCCGTGTCAAGCACGGAATGACGTAGTGTTGACGGAATGACGTAGTGTTGAATGGAGTTACGAAGTGGTGGTTGCAATGGGAAGTGGTGAAGTGGTGAAGTGGTGAAGTGGTGAAGTGGTGAAGTGGTGAAGTGGTGAAGTGGTGAAGTGGTGAAGTGGTGAAGTGGTGAAGTGGTGAAGTGGTTGGTGTGAGGAAGGGTTTTACAAGTTTATAAAACTCTTCAAAGTTAAAAGTAGGAGACCAAAAACTATAGATCCAGATATAAGATAGAGGATGTTTTTTAAGCCTAGCATTGCTAAGAAGTCTTTTGTGCCAAAAGCTTTTATGGTTAGAGTAAATCCTACAAAACCGCTTATCGTTCCAGCAAGAGCTAAGCCTGCAGCTCCCATTGGAGTTATAAGTGTTAATGCAAATACGATGTAGAAAAGAAGTGAAAATGTTGCTATTTTAGCGGCGTGAAGTTGTTGCTCATTTGCATATAACCAAAGTAAAAAGAGTTTTTGGAGTCCAAGAGGTAAGAGTCCTATCATATACATTTGTAAAACAAGACTTGAGTTTATGGTGTCTTGTGCATTAAATGAACCTCTCTCAAACAAGAGCCAAACGATTTCATGAGAGAGTATGATTCCGCCTATGGTACTAGCACTTAGTAAAAATGTTAAAAACCAAAAAGCCTTTTTCATATAAGCTCTAGCTTCACGGTTTTGCTTGTTTTTTATATATCTAGCCACACTTGGAAAGAGTGCTATAGAAGTAGCAATCGCAAAGAGAGCTAGTGGGAGTTGAAAGATTCGGTTTGCATAGTAGAGATAACTAATAGATCCAGTTACTAAAAATGATGCCAAGATAGTGTCTAAAAAAGCACTAACTTGTGGTGTAGAATTACCCCACATCGCAGGAAAAAATTGTTTTTTAAACTTTTTGGACTCTTCTTTTATATGATGTGACTTTAGTTTTATATACTTAAATCCACCATACAAAGGTTTAAGTAGACCAAGTTTATGCATAGCTATAAAGTGAGCGATTAGCTGTAATATTCCGCCTATAACTACACCAAAACTAAGGTAGTAAACTATCTCTAGTTGAGATTTGTCTTGTGATAGATATAGAGCTAATATAAGAGAAATATTTAGCAGTGCAGTTGAAAATGCTGTTGTTGCAAAATGTTTTTTGTATTGAAGCATCGTGCTTAAAAAAGTGACTATAAAGATAATAGGAAGATACCAAAAGTTTATAGCTACAAAAGGTGAAGCAAGCTTTATGGTATCATCATCAAAACCTATTGCTATGGTTTGAGTGGCAAGAGATGGTAAGATGTTTACAAGTAAAGTTATTATAAGAATTATTGATAAAAAAATCAGAAATATATTTGCTGAAAATATAGATCTATGCTTTGAATTGGCATAGGCTGGAATGAAGACTTGAGTAAATGCACCTTCTGCAAAAATTCTGCGAAAAAGGTTTGGTAGCTTAAATGCTATAAAGAAAATATCGCTATATACACTCGCACCTAAAGTGGATGCAGTAAGCAAGTCTCTTAAAAAACCTAATATTCTAGAGAAGAGTATTCCAAAGCTATTTGTAAAAATGGATTTAAACATAAAAAGTCTACTTTGTCTCAAAATTGTCGCAAATTTGCCGATATTGTGTTAAATTTACGAAAGTTTAACAAAGATTAGATTAAAATATATTATAAAAATTATTTGGTAGGTAGTTATGGCAATCTTTGCTTTAGGCAAAAAAGATACTCAATCATCACAAACTAAAATTCGCCCAACCGTTGTGCGAACACAAAACGTTGCAAAAGAGCTCATCTCTATTGCAAAAAGTAATGATGTAAATATTCACTCTATTGATTTTAATGTGTTAGATGTTCAAACATACACAAGAGTAAACAAAGAGAATGAAGAAGTTGATTGGGAAGAAGCTACTGATGGCGAACTAGAAACTCTACTAACTGAAAAAAACCTACTCAACAAATACTTTGGTATAAAACAGATGTACGAGATCGAAGTTTTTTCTAAACTACCAAACGATCCATACCAAGATTTTCATCTAGCAATAGGTGCTAATGCTACTAAGTGTAAAGTTTATCTAAGCATAAAAGAAGACTCACAACTCTCATATAACAAAAATCTTGAACAAGATCTGCGTACTCTTATAGACAAGAGTAAAGTTCGTGCAAACATTCTTATAAAAGTTTTTGATTCTATGGTTGAAAATGTTGTCTCAAAAATAGCAGCTTATGTTAGAGTTCAAGAAAGTGCAAAGTATGAAAAAAGTGAAATGCACCTTGTGGCAGAGTCTTATGAACCTATACTTACACAAAATGATGCTTTGATACTTCATTATGAAAAAAAACAAAAAGTCGGTGAACAAGAGAAGGTAAACTACGCAAATAGAGGCTTTATAAAGAGTGTTAAAAAAGGTGAACTTCTTATAGAGTATATAAAAGCAAAAAAAGGAAAAGCTGGACGAAACTGTAGAGGTGAGTTTTTAGACCCAAGAGAACCTCTAGAATCAAACACTCCAAATTTCAGCACGGACAATACCATTGAAGTAATAAATAGTGATTCTAAAATAGAATATAAAGCTGTTGAGAATGGATATGTTGTTTTGGATGGAAATTCTTATACTATAAAATCTGACATAGATGTAGATGAGATTAGTTTTAAATCTACTGGTAATATCTCAGCTGGTCTTGACTCTGATGTAAGCATTAGTGTTACAGAGAGTGATGTTATGAAAGATGCTATTGGAACTGGTATGAAAGTTGAAGTCAGTGAGATAGAGATAGAAGGAAATGTTGGACCAAACGCTCAAGTTATAGCAGTAAAGGCAAGAGTTGGTGGACAAACCCACAAAACTGCGAGTGTAAAAGCAGATGACCTACGCATAAATGTTCATAAGGGAAAGGCTTTTGGTAAAAAAGTTTATATAACAAGACTAGAACATGGAGAAGTTGATGCAGAAGTTGTTGATATTGTTCAAAGTGTAGGCGGAAACATAAGAGCAAAAGAGATAACTATACAAAGTTGTGGCTCTTATGTTAATGCGACTGCATCAAGATTTATAGAGATTAAAAAACTTCAAGGTAGTGAAAATATTTTTACGATAGATCCACTGCTTAAGGGGTCTGTTAAAGAAGGTCTTAAGCAAAATAAAGAAGATATTTCAAAGTTAGAAAAAAATGTAAAAAGCATAAAGCAAGAGATAGAACAATATACAGAGGTAGTTCAAAAGAATAAAGCCAGTTTTGATGATGTAAGACGACGACTTGTTCATTATAAAAAGAACAATGTAAAGATGCCATCTTCTTTCGTAAAACAGTATAACAAGTTTAAAAAAGCAAAAGAACATCTAGTTAAGATCAAAAAAGAATACTCATCCAAAAAAGATTATTTAGCTCTCTTAACAACAAAAACTGCATCTTTTCAAGATAATATTTTTAATGCAAGAATTATAAACAGAGACAGATGGGTGGGACACAATGAGATTATATTTAGGTTAGTAGATCCACCAATAGAAGTTGCTTTTAAACCAGCTGAGGGCTCACCTGATAAAATATTTGCAATAGTAGAATCAGACGATGGAATATATAAAATAGAGGCGGTAAAAGAGTAGATGATAGTAGGTTTAAGCGGAAGTATCGTACATAAAGAGCCGAGTTTGGTTCATATCGATGTAGGCGGAGTAGTTTATGAAGTTTTTATCTCTCTTCACACTTTCTCAGCAATAGGTAATGATGAAACAAAACTATTTACAAGACACATAGTTCGTGAAGATGCACAACTTCTTTTTGGATTTTTAGATATGGCAGAGAAGAAGATGTTTGAAAGGCTTATAAAAATAAGCGGAGTTGGACCTAAAGTCGCAACTGCGATCTGTTCAACCTACACTCCAAATCAATTTGCAACTCTTGTAAACAACAAAGATATAAATGGCGTAAAAAAAGTCCCGGGCATTGGACCTAAGAGTGCAGGGCGTATTTTAGTAGAGCTTAGTGGATTTGATGCAGAACTTATGTCATCAGAACAAGTTCCAAAAACTAAAGCCTTCAATGAAGCTAGTGAGGCACTCCAAGCGCTAGGATTTAAAAAAGATAAAATCTCCAAAGCACTTAGTTCATGCTCTAGCGAAGATACTTCACTACTTGTTAAAGAAGCTCTAAAACTACTTCAAACTATTTAATGCTATAATTCGGGTTTTAAAACAAGGATTTATAACTATGAAACTATATGGCATACCAACTTGTGGTAGTGTTAGAAGTGCGAGAAAGTTCTTTAAAGACAACGATATTGAAGTAGAATTTGTTGATTTTAAAAAAGTTTCTGTAGGCTGCAAAGAGCTAGATTATTGGCTTAAACACGAAGATATTGATACACTTTTTAACAGCCGTGGTACAAAATATAGAACCCTAAAACTTAAAGATCTAAATCTTGATGCAGATGCAAAAAGAGAGTGGCTTTGTAAAGAAAATATGCTTTTTAAAAGACCTATCATCGAGTATAAAGATGGTGTTATTGTTGGCTGGGATGAAGAAAAATACAAGGAAATATTTTGAAATTAACAATATTATTTGGCGGGGCTAGTTTTGAACATGAAATTAGCATAGTAAGTGCTATAACTTTAAGAGAAAAACTATCAACTTATGAGTTAAGTTTTATATTTTGTGATCAAGATCATAAGTTTTATCTCATAGATTCATCAAAGATGAAGGCTAACACATTTTCTAAAGGTGAACATAAAAATATGCCACAAGTAAGTCTTACAAATGGCTATTTTGAACAAAAGAGTATGTTTGGTTCAACTAAGCATGCCGGTGTTGTTTTAAACCTTATCCATGGAGCTGATGGAGAAGATGGAACTATCGCTTCTTTGCTTGATTTTTATGATATAAAATATATTGGTCCTAGAGTAGATTCAAGTGTTTTTTCTTATGATAAGAGATACACAAAATGGCTTTGTGCAGCTAAAAAGATAAAAACTATAGAGTATGAAGTCCTCTCATCAAATGAACATAAAAACATAAATATGAGTTACCCAATCATCGTAAAACCAGCAAGACTTGGAAGCTCCATCGGTGTTAGTATTGTAAAAGAAGAGAGCGAGTTAGACTACGCTTTAGATGTCGCTTTTGAATTTGATAAGTCAGTTATTATCGAACCTTTTATGTGTGGTATAAAAGAGTATAACTTAGCTGGTTTTATGGCAAAAGGAGAGTTCCATTTCTCTATAATAGAAGAACCTCAAAAAAATGAATTTTTAGATTTTGAGAAAAAATATATGGATTTTTCTCGCTCAGAGAGTGTATCAAAAGCAGAACTTAACTCAAATATTGAGATGAAATTAAAATCAACTTTTGAGAAGATCTACAAAAACCTTTTTGAGGGTGCGCTTATTAGATGTGACTTTTTTGTTTTAAACTCAGAAGTATATTTAAACGAGATAAACCCAATTCCAGGATCTATGGCTAACTACCTTTTTAATGATTTTGAAGCCTCACTAGAACTTCTTGCCTCATCACTTCCAACTCAAAGAAGAGCAAAAACAAACTACGATTATATTCATTCCATATCTAAGGCAAAAGGTAAATAATGGCTCTAAAGTCCTTGCAGTACAATCAGCACACTTTTGATATAAGTTATGAGATACTTAACCCTGAAGCACCAATTGATTTGATAATCTTACCTGGTTGGGGGAGTAATAAAGAGCTAATGAAAGGCTCATTTGCACCTTATATGGACACCTTTCGTCATATCTATATAGATCTGCCAGGATTTGGTAAGAGTACCTCTAGTGTTGCACTTGAAACTAAAGACTATGCAAGAATAGTTGAACTTTTTATGATTCATATAAACGCTTCAAAAGATATCATATTAGGTCACTCTTTTGGTGGAAAGGTAGCACTTTTGCTTGAGCCTAAGGTTCTTGTTCTTGTTGGAAGCACTGGGATTAGAGTAGCTAAACCATTAAAGATACAAGCAAAGATTGCTATATATAAACTCTTTAAACTCTTAGGACTTAAAAAGCTTCGATCACTTTTTGTGGCTGAGGATGCAAAGAGTCTTAGTGAGCCGATGTATCAGACTTTTAAAAATGTAGTAGACGAAGATCTAAGTGATGACTTTAGATCTAGTAATGCAAAGACACTTCTATGTTGGGGAGATAAAGACACAGCTACTCCACTTAGTATTGCTCACACAATGCAAAAGCTATTAAGTGATTCAACTCTAAAAATATATGATGGTGATCACTACTTTTTTATGAAACATGCAAAAGAAGTATCACAAGAGATTGAAAATGTTTTTTTACAAACTTTGGAGCATAAATAATGGACTTTATGTTACTTTTAACCTTTGTCACAAATGTTTTGCTTGTTACAACTTTGGGTTGGTATCTTATAACAAACCTGCAATGGTATGATTATAAACTCTCAAGAGTAGTACTCAAACATCACAAACCACACTGGCATATTATCTACTTTTTAGTTCCATTTATTGCTTACTATACAACAGCTCAGTTTTTCCCAATCTTCTTTTATTTCGCACTTCTTCCTGCAACATTTGTTTGGCATAAAAAGTTAGATAAACAGCTTGTTCTTACATGGCGCGTTAAAAGATTTCTTATACTATTGGTCTCTTTGACTCTTTTTCAAAATGTACTTTGTACACTAAAAGACGCTTGTGAAGTTTATGGCGTTATTATGCCTTTAGCACTTGCTTATATCGGTAGTGTCGTGATAGAGAAGTTTCTTTTTATGGCATTTTATAAAGAAGCAAAAAAGAAGTTAAACTCTATAAAAGATCTAGAAGTTATTTGTATTACGGGAAGTTATGGAAAAACAAGCATAAAAAACTTTGTAACTCAGATACTCTCACAAAAGTATAGAGTCCATGCAACTCCAAGAAGTGTAAATACAATAGGTGGCATCATGCGTGATGTAAATGAGTCACTACCAGATGATACAGAAGTTTATATCTGTGAAGCTGGAGCTAGAGAGATTGGGGATATCTTTGAGATAACAAGCTTTTTAGAGCCTCAAGTTGTAGTTGTTGGCAAAGTTGGAGAAGCTCATATAGAGTACTTTAAATCTTTAAAAAACATTATAGCTACTAAGCTTGAGATCATGCAATCTCCTAGACTTAAAAAGGCTTACATACACAACTCTGTAACAGATGAACCACATGAGAGAGTCACTTTTTTTGGTGATGGGATCTCAAAGGTGGAGGCAACTCTTGAAGGAACTACATTTCGGATGAAATTAGATGATGAAGTCTTAAAACTTCACACTAATGTACTAGGATCATTTCAAGCAAACAACATAGAAGTAGCTGTACAAATTGCTAAGACTTTTGGACTAAGTCAAGAAGAGATAGTTAAAGCTGTAGCAAAGCTAGATCCAGTACAACATAGACTACAAAAGATAGTAGCAGGCGGAAAAATCATCCTAGATGATGGATATAATGGAAACATAGATGGAATGAAAGAAAGCATCAGACTATGTTCACTTCATAGCGGAAGAAAAGTTATAGTAACTCCAGGTCTTGTTGAGAGCAGTGAAGAGTTGAATTTAGAGCTAATTAAAGAGATAAACAGAGTTTTTGACATAGTCATTGTCACAGGCGCACTAAACGCAAAACTCTTTGAGAAAAACATAAATGTTAAAAAGAAAATCATGCTAAGCGACAAGTCAAAGATCCAAGATCTATTAGCATCTCAAACTGCGTCAGGAGACATCATACTTTTTGCTAATGATGCACCTAATTTTATATAAAAATGATAGATAAAAGCATAAAGTATTTAGGGTATTTTACGGCTTCTATCTTGGCTATCTTGGTGCTACTTATAGTCTATGATGCTACTGCTCGCTATATTTTCTCAGGTGGATCTGTAGCACTTCAAGAGTTGGAGTGGCATCTTTTTGATGTGGTTATTCTCTTTGGAATCGCCTACACTTTAAAAGAGAATGCTCATGTTCGAGTAGATATATTTTACGCCTCTTACTCAAAGAAGAAAAAAACCATTATAAACATCATCTCTTCAATCTTTTTTGTGCTTCCTTTTTCTTGTATGATAGTCTATATAGGAGTTGATTTTGTAGCTCTTAGTTTTGCTCAAAATGAAGCTTCTTCAAATCCTGGAGGCTTGGAATATAGGTTTTTAGTGAAGTCACTTCTTCCAATCTCATTTGCTTTTTTGGCTCTTGTGGCAATTAACGATGCGTACAAAAATATAAAAAGCTTAAAAGAAGAAGCTGTAACGCTATGATGGCTATTTTTATATTTGTAGTTGTCTTAGCACTTTTACTTGTGGGTATTCCAGTAGCTTTTGTTTTTGGAAGTGTGGCTATAGTTTTTGCTTTTTTCATACCAGAGCTAGGTTTTGGAATCTTCGATATTTTGGCTCTTCGGATCTATGGGATCATGAGCAATTCAACGCTTATGGCAGTTCCGCTCTTTATTGCCATGGGGCTTATTTTAGAGAAGTCAAAAATGGCTGAGAGACTTTTGATCTCTATGAGTGCTTTGTTTCGTGGAGTTCGTGGAGGTTTGGCTGTTAGTGTGGTTTTAGTCGGCGCGATGCTCGCAGCTTCAACTGGCATAGTCTCCGCCTCTGTAGTTATGATGAGTGTTATAGCACTTCCTCTTATGTTAAAAGCTGGATATGACAAGTCTTTGGCATCAGGAACTGTTGTGGCTTCTGGAACGCTTGGACAGATCATACCGCCCTCCATTATTCTCATTATTTTAGGCGATGTTATGAGTGTTAGTGTTGGTGACCTCTTTATGGGAGCAGTCTTGCCAGGAGCACTTTTAGTTTGTCTTTATATCGCATATATATTGATCCGTTCATATTTTTCGCCAGATCTAGCTCCGATCCCAAAAGAAGTTCAAAATGTCTCAGCAAAAGAGATAACTCTTTCTATAGTCCACCACTTCTTTTAATGTTCTCCGTTTTGGGGAGTATCTTCGCAGGTATTGCATCTCCTACAGAGTCAGCCGCTTTTGGTGTTATAGGGGCGATAATTTTAAGTCTTATAAACAAGTCACTAAATTTTGAGATGTTAAAATATGCATCGCTAGGAAGTGTAAAACTTAGCGGTATGATATTTATGATACTCATAGCATCTACTGCCTTTTCTCTTGTTTTTAACGAACTTGGAGGGACTGACGCTATAGTTGAGTTTTTTCATGAAGACATTGGAAATGTTTGGTTTTTTATAGCAATTTCGATGCTCATCATCTTTGTGGTTGGTTTTTTTATAGACTTTATAGAGATCTCATTTATCATCGTGCCAATTTTAGTTCCTGTTATGATGGGTTTTGGCATAGATCCTCTCTGGTTTGCGATCCTCATTGCACTAAATTTACAAGCTTCGTTTCTTACACCTCCATTTGGACTTTCACTGTTCTTTTTAAAAGGTGTGGCTGGAGATAGTGTGAGTTCAAGTGAGATCTACAGGGGAATTGTCCCGTTTATACTTTTACAACTCTTGGCTATAGGTCTTGTTATGCTATTTCCAGACTTGGTTTTTGCTTTTGTTTAGGTAAAATACATAACAGAACTTTCTGATTAATTTATAAGCTAGATTCCGTGTCAAGCACGGAATGACGGAGTGTGTCAAGCACGGAATGACGGAGTGTGTCAAGCACGGAATGATGGAGTGTGTCAAGCACGGAATGATGGAGTGTGTCAAGCACGGAATGATGGAACACGTTATTAAGTACGAAATGACAGCACGTGTCATCCTGAGCAAAAAAACCGCCATCTTGAACCAAAAACCGTCATGCTAAACCAAAAAATCGTCATCCTGAACTTGATTCAGGATCCAATTTGATAATTTTTCAGAGCATTCAATATTAAAAAAAAGAGATAAAGATGAAAGATATTTTATATGCTCCATGGAGAGATGATTATATTGCTGGTAAAAAGATAGAGGGCTGTGTTTTTTGTCACATAAGCACTCATAAAAAAGAGGACAAAAAGTCTCATGTTCTTTACAGAGACGAACACTGTTTTATGGTTATGAATATATACCCATACACTCCAGGGCATTTTATGATCATCCCTCACAAACATACTGACAAACTAGAAGATCTAGATGAGGCAACATGGTTACATATGAGTCTTTTAGCTCAAAAGGGTGTTAGGCTTTTAAAAGAGGGCTTGGGTGCAAAGGGTGTAAACATAGGTATGAACTTAGGAAAAGCAGGTGGTGCAGGGATAGCTGAACATATTCATATGCATCTAGTTCCAAGGTGGAGTAGGGATACAAACTTTATAACAGCCTTAGCAAATACAAGAATTTACTCAACTGACTTTGAGAAGATCTATAAAAAGATCAAAAAACTAACTGCTAAATATATAAAAGACTAATCTTTTTTCTTACTTTTTAAAACAAAGAAAAAGATTGCTAGTATGACAATAAGAACTAGGGATCTAACTATAATGGTCGTTGCGTCTAACTCTTCCATATTTGACCTTTTAAATGATTTTTGATTGTTTAGTTTGTGCGTTTATGTGGATGGGGTAGAGGGATTCGAACCCCCGAATAGTGGCACCAAAAGCCACGGCCTTACCGCTTGGCGATACCCCAATAAAATGATGGCAAAATTTTATCATACGAAACTTAGAATTGTCTAAAAGTGCAAGTTATTTGAGATTAAGCGGTTTACTATTTTTGTCGATACTCTATATATAAAGTGTTAAGAGGATCATTCATGAGAATAGATAGTTACTCAGTGAGTATGAGCTCACAATATTACAACTTGCAGTACCAATCAACCGAAGCTAACATAGTAAAAGATAATCAGACTTTTGAAAAAGACAACTCTGTAAATGTATCTGCTATAAAACAAGATTCTAAAGAGTTAGAGACAAACAAAGAACTCTCCATAGAACTCTCTAAAGCGATTTTAAAAAATATCAACTCAGAATCTGCAAAAATTGTTAAAGATAAATTTGTCATAAGTAGAACAACCATGGAGTCACAAGCACTAAACTTCTCAGTTGAAGCAAAAGTTGTAGCAAATGGTAGAGAGTTTGAGATCTCTATGGACCTGCTTCTCTCAAGAAGTTTTATAGAAAAAACACAAATAAGTGCTGAGTTAGTAAGTAAGTCACTAAAAGATCCTCTAGTCATCTCTCTTGATGGACTCATGCCAAACCTTAGTTCAAAGCAATTTTCATTTGATATAGATAGCGATGGAAGAAGTGATCAAATATCGCTACTAAAAGATGGGAGTGGTTTTTTAGCACTTGACAAAAACAACAATGGTCGCATAGATAATGGAAGCGAGCTTTTTGGAACCAAGAGTGGAGATGGTTTTGCAGATTTGAGCAAATATGATGATGACAATAACGGTTGGATAGATGCAAATGACAAGATCTTTGACAAACTTAGGATCTGGCAAAAAACTGACAACAAAGATGAACTCTTAGCTTTGGGTGAAGTAGGTATTGGGGCAATATTTTTGGGAAATACCGAGACTCCTTTTAGTCTGAAGTCTAGTTCTAATGAGCTTTTAGGCGAGATGAGAAAGAGTGGTATAGTTCTTTTTGAGAGCGGTAGAGCTGGAGTTATTTCTCATATAGATCTAGCTGTAGAGACACAGAAAAACTTAAATGTGTTTGAAACTTTACAAAAAAACTCTTCTTTACTTAAGATGAATAAAATCTATGTAGATAATCAAAATAAAGTAGACAAAGAGAGTGAAGATGACGATGTTTTGACTAAACTACAAAAGAAGATAAGAACTCTTGAATCAAAACTCTTTCACGCCAAAGAGGGTGAAAAAACATCTATTGAAACACAAATAGGAGTGCTCACAACTCAGATGCTTTCACTTTTAAATGCTTAAACCTTTTAAAGGTGCTCTTATTTATCTTTTTTTTCTTCTTTTTTCTTACTAAAGAGAGTACCTTTGTTATGAATGCCTTCTATCAAAAACTCTCTAGCAGATGTTAAATCATAGCCATTACATAAAAACATCTTTCTATCCTTATTCATAAGATACTCGGCCGCTTTTAATTTTGTGACAATTCCACCTGTTGCAAATTGAGAATTTGGTGTGTGCTCCTGATTTAACTCACTTTCGTTTAATTGGGTTACAAATTTTCTTATTTGCGCTTTAGGATTATCTTTGGGGTTAGAGTCGTAATAACCGTCAATATCGCTTAATATGACAAGAATATCAGCTCCTGTATAGTAAGCAACATGCGCGGATAGCTGGTCGTTGTCTCCAAATAGCTGATCTGGAGTTGTTGAGATGTCATTTTCGTTTACAATAGGCAAGATATCATGCTTTAATGTTCTGTCTATAATATCTTGAAAAATTCTAGTATGTACTTTTGAGTCAAAATCTTCCTCTGTTAAGAGTATTTGAGAAATAGTTACATCATAAATATCAAACATATTTTTGTAAGAACTCATCAAAATAGACTGCCCAACAGAAGCTAAAACTTTTTTACTTGTAGGTATAGTTCTATTTAACTTAACTGCCGTATATCCAGCCGAAACAGCGCCAGATGAGACTAAGATGACTTCATATTTTTTTCTAGCTTCAGTAATTAAAGAGACAAGACGTAACATCCTCTCTTCTGCTATATTTGTGGTCTCTGTTAAAACACTGCTTCCAACTTTAATAACTATTCTTTTCATTTTTTCCCTCTTTCTCTTTTATAGTAATTTCAAGCTGTTTATGCAGATTGATAATGCAAACAGCAACTATTTATTGTTATCCAATCATGTAAATTCTAAATAGTCACACTAACATAAAAACAGTTAATATATTAAAAAAATTAATATTTAGTTGACAATTTAAATACTTTGAAATATTGTATATATTTAAACTTTTGTTTATTTTAGTAAAAAAAGATGATTTTGGTTGAAGTATGTATTGGTTGCGGAAACAGGATTTGAACCTGTGACCTTCGGGTTATGAGCCCGACGAGCTACCGAACTGCTCTATTCCGCGATATGCCTATAAATAGGAGTTTGTGGATGGGGTAGAGGGATTCGAACCCCCGAATGTCAGCACCAAAAGCTGATGCCTTACCGCTTGGCGATACCCCATCATTTAAATGTAGAAATTGGTTGCGGAAACAGGATTTGAACCTGTGACCTTCGGGTTATGAGCCCGACGAGCTACCGAACTGCTCTATTCCGCGGTGTTAACAAACAAGTCTAATATGTTTGTTGGAGCGAAATTATAGGCAAAAGAGTTGGCTTTGTCAAGTGATTTTAAGAAAAATATGTAAAACATAACTTTTTGTGAATAAATAGTCTTTTTTATACAAAACTTAAATCTCTGATGATAGTTGAGATTAAACTATCTTGTGTATAATTCTTATAAAATATACCATAAAAAAGAAGAGTTAATGACACCTACACAAAGAGTACTTCAAGCGATAGACGAGATAAAAAAGGGAAATATGGTCATCATGGTGGATGATGAAGATAGAGAAAATGAGGGCGATTTAGTTTATGCATCAGCTTTTTCTACACCTAAGCATGTAAATTTCATGGCTACACACGCAAGAGGACTCATTTGTGTTGCTATTAGCAAGCCTATAGCATCAAGACTAGAACTTAACCCAATGGTAAGTTCAAACACATCATCATATGAGACGGCATTTACTGTTTCTGTAGATGCAAGAGATGCACTAACTGGTATTTCAGCGGGTGAGAGAGATGATACTATCAAGATCCTTGCAAATCCAATCTCAAGAGCAGATGAGTTGGTAAAACCGGGGCATATTTTTCCACTTATTGCTAAAGATGGTGGAACTCTTGTTAGAACTGGACATACAGAGGGTTCAGTAGATCTATGTCGTTTAGCAGGTCTAAGTGACTCTGCTGTTATTTGTGAGATTATCAAAGAAGATGGAACAATGGCTAGACGAGATGATCTAGATATCTTTGGAGAAACACACAATCTAAAGACAGTTTTTATCTCTGATATAGTTGAGTATCGCTTAGCAAATGAGAGACTAGTAAAAGAAGTGAGTGTCCAAGAGATCGAGTTTTTTGGTGTAAAAGTAAAGCAACATAAGTTTGAAGATCATGACAAAATAGAACATACTGCTATAGTCTTTTACTCTGCATCAGAGATCTCAAATGTAAGAGTTCACAATGTTATCCCTGATATAGAACTTCTACTAAATCAAAAAAAATACAACAACCTTATAAACTCCATAGAATATCTTAAAAAAAATAGCGGTGTCTTAGTTTTTATAAATAAAACTAACCATCAAGATAATGCTGCTATGAAAGAGATAGGAACCGGTGCACAGATACTCAAATCTCTAGGAGTCTCAAAAATGAACCTTTTAACTTCGCTAAAACAAGCTGAGTTTGTAGGACTTGGCGGTTTTGGACTTGAAGTAAATGAAACTATAAGCATCTAAGAAATTTAAATGCAATATAAACCATGAGAGTTACTCCAGCACTTATAGTTGATGATAGTCCCATGATTGTCAAGATTATAAAAAGATCACTACTAACAAACACTATAGATGGATATCATTTTGCAGACGACTCTATCTATAGTGCATCTGATGGTATGGAAGCTTTCGAAGTTATGGGTAGGGCTTATGATATAAAGCTTATTGTAACTGATATAAATATGCCATATTTAAATGGTGATGAGTTTATAGAGATATTAAAAGATACGGGCAAACTATCCAATCTTGAAGTTGTTTTTGTAACATCCTCAAGTACGCATCTGATCCTAAAGAGCGAGATAGAAGATAGCATCTTAGGTATTATCTACAAACCGTTTAGATATGAGAGTTTTGCAGAAGAGTTTAAATCTCTACAAAAGCGAAAATTACTGCAAAACATAGAACTTCAAAATATAAAAATAGAGCAGGTAGAAAAAAAAGAGTTTATAGAAAAGATGTGTTTCTTGTATCTTGTAGATATAGGTATAGACTCTGTTACAGATAGTCTAGATCTAATCATAGATGAATCATTTTCCAACGCACAAATTACAAAAGAAGAGTATCCTGAACTTCTTTACTCCATACTTAGCATCTACCTTTTTGAGACACAAGTTGATCATATTGTAAGTCATAAAAGAATCAAGTGCATACTAAAGCGAAAAGAAAATGCCCCAAATGTAAAAAAGTACCATATAGGGCTTATGGATGATTTTAAAAAAGAGTTAGACTATGTAAATTCTAAAAATTTACGCCCAACAGAGATAGTAACTGCACTCATATCAAATACTTTTGACACACTATCTATGACAACAAGCCATGTAAAAAAGTTTCCACGAGTAGATAATAAACTTTTCGCACCACATTTTGAGTACACAATAAAAGAACTTACCAAGATAGATTGTGAGTTTGAAGATGAAAAACTTTTAAAACTTATGTCTGAATTTAAAGAAATATCTGAATTTTCAGAGTTTTTATATGATTTTTTAAAAAACAAAGAAGTTTTTAAAAGTATAAAAGCAGCAAGCCTCTCAAGAGCTTTGGGGATTGAGATAAAAAATCGTTTGAGTAAAATACTAAAGATAACTTATGCTCTAAACAAACACTACTGTTCAAGCCTTGAGTTTTATATATTTAAAAGAGTTAAGAGTTCAAGCGAAATACATAGATTTTTTAAGAAAAATATGCCAAAAGCAATACCTTGTAGCTCTACGTTTTTGCATTTTAAGGGTAAGATAACCACTAAAGAGTTAAGAGATTATGCGCCATATGAGATGCAAAAGCTCGTAGTAATATCAGCAGAGTTAAAAACACTTGAGTTTTTTAAAATAACTATGGGTGATACTTTTAAAAATTGGGGTGTTTTTTGTTTCGCAAAAAGTACGATTTTAGAAGCGTGGTTGGGCAGTAATAAGCCAAATAAAATAGTCATAGATTATGACTATATGGGATCAGGCTTTAAAAATGGAGTTGAGTTTTTAAATCTTTTATATAAAAAGTATCCTGAGTTAAAAAATGAAGCTGTTGTAAATGGAATTTACTTTATAACAAAAGAGCAAAGACAAGAAGAGATTAAAGAGTATAGAGATGAACTAAAGTTTGCAAATATAGCTTATCCGATTGCCTTTAAAGATGTTTTTGAGGTTTTGATATACGACTGATTTCATATCTTTTATTATTAATGAGATATAATTTGGTAAAAATATAAAAGAGTCAAATGAGAGAGATATTTAAAAGAGTCCAAGACTCTTGTGAGATGGTTATAGAGACAAATATTGAAGCGTCTGATGCAAAAGATATGAACCCTTGGTTATTTAGTGTATTTTTAAAGCAAGATGCTACTACAGATGAGAAATATGAAGAGTTTTTAGAGACAAAAGAGTCACTAATAATTGCACTAGAACATTATGATAGAGCAGTTTTTGTAGGAAGTAGACTCTATGAAGGTTGGGCTGAATTTTACTTTTATGCTATGGATTCAAAACAACTAGATGCCATCACTTCAAAGATACTCACTCCATCTTCATATGTTTATGAAAGTAATGTTGTAAGAGATACAAAGTGGAATTTTTATGAAAAAGAACTCTATCCTAGTGAGTTAGAATTTTGCCACATAGAGAGTGATAAAATCATCTTTATGCTCGAAGAAGAGGAAGATGATCTAAGTATCAAAAGAGATGTTGAACACTATCTCTCGTTTGAGACTCCATCACAAAAAGATAGATTTTTAGAAAATCTAGATCTTGAGGGTGTGAGATTTAAAGATGAGATAAGTAGTGATGAGTTTGATAATGGCATCGCACTTGTTAAAGTTCACGCGCCCACTCAAGAAGAAGTTAGCGAAGTTGTAAATGAACTCTACGAAAAAGTAAAAGAATTTGGCGGATATTATGAGGGTTGGAGTACGACTCTAGCAGGAAAAGAGTAGCCCTTGAGAGATATGTTTAAGATTGTAGGAGTTATAAACTACCTTATAGTGGTATTTTTAAACGCTTTTACAGACTTAGGACATAAGATCATTATACAAAACACTATTTTTAAAGTTTATGATGGTGAGATGCAGATTGTCTTAACTGCCATCGTAAACGCTTTGATACTTCTACCTTTTATACTGCTCTTTTCGCCTTCTGGATTTTTAGCTGATAGATTTGCTAAGAGTACCATCATGAAACACTCCTCAGCCTTAGCGGTTGTTATTACACTTCTCATTACTTACTCTTACTATGAGGGTTGGTTTTATACTGCATTTTTTATGACTTTTATGCTTGCTCTTCAAAGTGCTATCTATAGTCCTGCAAAGTATGGATATATAAAAGAGTTAGTAGGACTAAAGTTTATAAGCCTTGGAAATGGTGCAGTTCAAGCAGTTACAACTGTAGCGATACTAAGTGGAATAATTTTTTATACAGTGTTGTTTGAGATCTCTTTAGCGGATAATTTTGAGACTAAAGAGGATGTTTTAAAGGCTATAGCTCCTCTTGGTTGGCTTTTAGTTTTAGGTTCAGTTATTGAGTGGTTTTTAGCATCAAATCTTCCAAATATGATGGTAGGGATCAGCGAAAAAAGATTTAGTTTTAAGAGATATTTAAGAGCAGAGTATCTTCAGAAAAATATAAAAACTCTTAAGAGAAATAGAGAGATATTTGATGCCATTTTGGCTCTTAGTCTTTTTTGGTCTATCTCTCAAGTTGTGCTTGCTATATTTGGAGAATTTGCAAAGGGAGAACTAGGCATCACTAATGCTATATATGTTCAAGGAGCTATGGCAATGGCTGGTTTTGGCATTATTGCAGGCTCATTTCTTGCAGCATCTCTTTCAAAATACTATGTAAATAGTGGAATTGCGACTATTGGAGCTATTGGGATAACTATTGTAGTTTTGATTATTCCATCTTGTGAATCAATGCTAACTCTAGTCTTGCTATTTGCTCTTTTTGGAATCTTTTCAGGCTTTATTATGGTGCCACTAAACTCTCTTATACAGCTAAAAGCCCCTAGAGTTCATCTTGGTATCATACTAGCTGGAAACAACTTTGTACAAAACATCTTTATGGTCTCTTTTTTACTTCTAACCACTCTCTTTGCATTCTTTGGAACAAGCGCTGTTGCACTCTTTTATCTTATGGGGTTAGTTGGCGTTTATCTCTCTTTTATTCTTTTAAAGAGATATTTTGTTATCTCTTTTTGGGCACTAGTAGAGATGCTTCTAAAGATAAGATATAGGTTTCGTTACGAAGGACTTGAAAATATTCCAGAAAAAGGTGGCGTTTTACTTTTAGGTAATCATGTTAGCTGGATTGATTGGGCGATTATACAGATCCCTATAAAAAAACGCATCAACTTTATGATAGATAAAGAGATCTACAATAATAGACTTTTTAACACTATACTAAAAAAAGGTGAGCTTATTCCTATCTCAAAAAAAGCTTCAAATGGCTCGTTTAAAGAGGCATCCATGAGACTGAAAAATGGTAAAATTGTGGCTCTGTTTCCAGAGGGTAAAATAAGTCCTGATGGAGAGCTTGGAGAGTTTTACAAGGGCTATGAATTTATCTCTAGTGATTATGATGGATCTATTTGTACCTTTTTTATAGATGGTATGCAAGGCAGTATATTTTCTAAAAAAAAAGAGTTTAAATTTTCTACAAAAAGAGATGTAGTAGTTTACTTCTCAAAGCCAATATCTAGAGATACAAAAGTCCAAGAAGTAAAAGATATCATTAAGAATTTAAAGGATGAACATGAAACTAAACAAGCCTAAACATTCGCTTTTTAAGAATGGCATCTACGCTTTAGAGGGTTTTGTAGATATTACAAAAAATGAGACATCGTTTAAGTGGCAGCTTCTACTTCTTTGCGTGATGGGTTTTGTAGCGTGGATCTTACCAATTGGTTTTGGATTCTCAAGCATCCTCTTTATCTCTCTTTTTCTACCTCTTTTAGCGGAGATTACAAATAGTTCCATAGAGAGAGTTGTAGATCTTGTAACTAGTGACTACCACATCTTGGCAAAGCAAGCAAAAGATGTTGGAGCTACGCTAGTTCTTATGAGTCTGATAGTTACAGCACTTGTATGGATCTTTACTCTTATTGTGGCTTTTGAGTTGATATAAGGTTAGTAAAAAATTAGAGAACTGCTATAATCACACTAGTAAAATAGAGTCAAAAAAAGATCACTATAAAAATAGTATTTAGGAGAAAAAATGAAAACAACTTTGATAATTGGTGCTGGCGGAGTCAGTCGTGTAGTCGTGCACAAATGTGTACAAAATGCAGATGTATTTGGTCGTATAGTCTTAGCAAGTAGAACTATTGCAAGATGCGATCTTATAAAGAGCGACCTGCCAGATGCAGATATAGTAACAAAAAGCGTAGATGCGGACAATACAGAGGAGCTTATAAAGCTCATAAAAGAAGTTAATGCGGACATCGTTATAAATGTTGCACTTCCATATCAAGATCTAACCATTATGGATGCGTGTATTGCTACAAAGACAGCGTATCTTGATACTGCAAACTATGAGCATCCAGATGAGGCTAAGTTTGAGTATAAACTTCAGTGGGAGAGAGATGTGGCATTTAAAAAAGCTGGGATCATGGGAGTTTTAGGGAGTGGTTTTGATCCAGGTGCTACAAATGTTTTTTGTGCTTATGCTGCGAAACACTACTTTGATGAGATCCACACCATAGACATACTTGACTGTAACGCTGGAGATCACGGTTATGCTTTTGCTACAAACTTTAACCCTGAGATAAACCTAAGAGAAGTTAGTTCAAAAGGTCGTTACTGGGAAAATGGAGAGTGGATCGAGACTGAGCCTATGGAGATTATGCAGGTTTGGGACTATCCTGAGGTTGGTTCAAAAGACTCTTACTTGCTCTACCATGAAGAGTTAGAGTCACTTGTTAAAAACATAAAAGGTTTAAAACGCATAAGATTTTTTATGACTTTTGGACAGAGTTACCTCACGCATATGAAGTGCTTGGAAAATGTAGGAATGCTTGGTATTAAAGAGGTAGAACATAAGGGGATGAAGATAGTTCCTATGGAGTTTTTAAAGACACTTCTTCCAGATCCAGCTTCACTTGGTCCTAGAACAACTGGCAAGACAAATATCGGTGTTTTAGTAGAGGGCATAAAAGATGGCAAGAAAAGAAAGATCTACATCTACCAAGTAAAAGATCATGAAGAGTGTTTTGCAGAGACAAACTCTCAAGGTGTTTCTTACTCAACTGGAGTTCCAGCGATGATAGGTGCGAAACTAATGCTACAAGGAAAGTGGAGCGGGGAGGGTGTTTTTAACCTAGAGCAACTTGACCCAGATCCGTTTATGGATGAGATGAATACTCAAGGTCTTCCTTGGCAAATAAAAGAGATGGAAGTATAAAAAGATGAAGATAGAAGATATCCCAACTCCATGTTATGTCTGTGAAGAAGAGCTTTTAGAGAGGAATCTTCTTATCTTAGATGATGTGCAAAAAAGAAGTGGAGCTAAGGTTATTTTAGCTCTTAAAGGTTTTGCAATGTGGAGCACTTTTGAGCAGGTTAAGAGATATCTTCACGGATGTACAGCTAGTGGACTTCATGAGGCAAAACTAGCTTACGAGGAGTTTGGCAAAGAAGTTCACACCTACTCACCAGCATTTAAAGATGAAGAGATAGATGAGATAGCTACCATCTCAGATCACATAGTCTTTAACTCTGTAAACCAACTCTTTAAGTATGCAAAAAGAGTAAAAGAAGTAAATCCTAAGATAGAGATCTCACTTAGAATAAACCCGGAGTATTCGCAGTCTCCAAAAGAGATCTACAACCCTTGTGGGATCTACAGCCGCTTAGGCACAACTAAAGCAAACTTTGATGAGAGAGTCTTAAAATATGTAGATGGACTAAACTTTCACGCTCTTTGTGAACAAAATGTAGATGCACTAGAGGGTGTTTTAAAAGCTTTTGAGAGTAAGTTTTCTAAGTACTTTAAAGGTTTAAAATACATCAACTTTGGCGGAGGACATCACATAACTAAAGAGGGTTATGATGTTGAGAAGCTTATAAAAATCATCAAAGATTTTAGAGAAAAATACAGCGTAGAAGTATATCTTGAACCTGGTGAAGCCGTTGGTTGGGAGTGTGGATATCTAATAAGCAGTGTTTTAGATGTGGTTGACAATGGTATGAAAATAGCAATACTAGATGCTTCTGCTGAGGCTCATATGCCAGATACTATGGCTATGCCTTATCGTGCTGAAGTTAGAGGTGCAGCTGAGGCAGAGAAAAAAGAGTTAACTTATAGACTTGCAGGAAATACTTGTTTAGCAGGTGACATTATGGGTGATTACTCATTTGATAAAGCGCTTGAAGTTGGAGATAGGGTTATATTTGAAGATCAGATCCACTATACGTTTGTCAAAAGTACAACATTTAATGGCATTAAACTCCCATCTTTAGCTCTTAAAAGAAGAGATGGCAAGATAGAGATCGTAAAAGATTTTGGTTATGAAAATTACAAGAACAGACTCTCATAGTATAAAAAAATATTATATAGAGCGGATTTTTGGTATGATAGTTGAATGATACTAAAAAACAATATATGGAAGATATTTTATTTATTGTCAATCGTTGCTACACTGTTTTTAGTAACTCTTCTTTATTTTAATTATAAAGGGATAAAAGAGAGGTACACTACCCAAGTAGAGTACTACACTCAAATAGTGGCACAATCAATAGAAGCAGATTTTATGCAAAAAGATATGCTCTTAAGTGTTGTTGGAGAGAGCATCTTTAAAGAGTGCAAAAGTAGTTCTAAAGCCAAAACAGAAGAACTGTTTAGTCTTATACTAAAACACAATCCTTCCCTAGTTACTCTTGGTTTAGCTGATAAGAATGGTCAAGTTCTAGTATCTAGCTCAAACGTAGAAAAAAAAGATATAAATCTTATGACTAATGATAAAACTAGTTATGATTTTAAAAGATCTCTTAGCTCTGATCATATGGTAGTTTCAAGAACATACTATTTTGATGCTATTAATGAGTGGATTATTCCACTTAGGAAGGCTATACGAGATGATGATGGGAATATCTTAGGTGTTGTAATAGCTGGTATAAAAAATTCTAAAAACAGTAACTATCTTGATGCATTTGAACTTTCAAAAAATAAAATAGTAGTCATCTTAAAAGATCTAGATGATAAAGGCAATTTATATAAACTATACTATAGCCAACAAAACTCTTCTCAGATAGATCTATATGAAAAACCTATAAAAAAAGAGTTACTCTCTCATGTTAAAGAGATCTTTTACTCAAAGTACAAATACTCCATAAAAGAGTTAAGAAAGAGACCAAAAACAATTAGTCTTTTTATAAATAGTGATCAGATAGGCGATAATATAGTAGGTTTGAATTATGTTAAAAAATACAAGCTTTGGATATCTGTTGGAGGAAGTGTACAAGAGATAAAAGAGGAGTTTTCTAGAGAAGTAATCCTCTACATAACGATGTTTATTTTGACTTTTATAATATTTTTTATTCTCTTTAAAAGTGTAGCTGTATCTGAGAAGAGAAAAGATTTAGAGCTTATTCGTCAGGTTCAACACGACACTTTAACAAATTTACCAAATAGAATTTATATGTATGAAAACATACAAAACTATAGAAAGTTATATAACAATAAGTACTTTGTTCTATATCTAGATCTGGATAATTTTAAAAATATAAATGATAAGTTTGGACATATTGCCGGAGATGATATCTTAATCGAAGTTGCAAATAGACTAAATATGTTTTTTACTAAAGATGAAATGATTATAAGACAGGGTGGTGATGAGTTTATAGTTTTTGCTAACAATATTAATAGGAAAGAGATAGAGTTAAAAATTCAAGATCTTATAAACTATATATCTAAGGTCTATCATATAGGAAAGAGAGATTTTAGGATAGGGGTTAGTATAGGAATTGCTGAATGTCCAAAAGATGCAAAAAACATAGAAGAGCTTTTAAGCCTTGCTGATACTGCGATGTATCAAGCTAAAAAAATTAAAAATTCATACTCATTCTTCTCGGAAGAGATGCGATCACTAAATGCTTTTAGAACAGAGGTAGAACATGAACTAAGAGGCGCTATAGAAGCTCGTGAGCTTTGGATGGCTTATCAGCCACAGATAAACTCCGATGAGACACTTTATGGTGTTGAAGCTCTTGTTAGATGGCAAAACAAAAAGTTAGGGTTTGTCGCTCCTGATAAGTTTATATATGTAGCTGAAGAGAGTGGGCTTATGAAAGAGCTTGGAGAGTTTATCATACAAACTTCTCTAAGAGAGATAAAAATGGTTCAAGAAGAGTTAAGCCTCACTTTTAATCTCTCTATAAATATCTCAGTTGTTCAACTAATGGAAGCTGATTTTTTACCAAATTTACTAAAAGCAATAGCGCTAGAGAACTTCAATAGAAGCTCTCTGACGCTTGAGATTACAGAGTCTTTGTCTATAGAGAGTCTGGATGATGTTTTGCCTATTTTGTACGATATACAAGAACATGATATAAAGATATCTTTAGATGACTTTGGAACTGGTTACTCATCTCTTAGTATTTTAAGAGAGTTACCTATTGATGAGTTAAAGATAGATAAAAGCTTTATTGATAAGATCTTGTATGATGAAAGTGAAAAAAACCTAGTAGATAGTATAATAAACATAGGGAAAAATTTTCACATGAAAACCTTAGCTGAGGGAGTTGAAAGCATTGAGCAAATAGATGAGCTCAAGAGAAGTAATTGTGATATATTTCAAGGTTACTACTATTCAAAACCACTCTCTAGAGAGGATTTGATAAAATTTTTAAGAAAAGGATAAATTATGTTAGAAGATAAAAAAAGATGGAATGAAAAATATTCACAAAAGGAAGCACAAGAAAATGTCTCTCTTATATTAGAGGAATATGTAAGCCATGCAAATGTTGGCATTGCGCTTGATGTCGCTTGCGGAACTGGTAGAAATACTAACTTTTTAGCTCAAAAAGGCTTTGAAGTAGATGCAGTAGATATCTCAAACGTAGCACTAGATAAGATAGCTAAGCGACCTACTATAAATAAAATAGAAGCTGATTTGGATAAGTATAATATCACGCCAAATAAGTATGATCTGATCGTAAATGTGAACTATCTAAATAGACGTATAGTCTCTCAAATGAAAGATGGGTTAAAAAAAGGTGGAGTAATCATATTTGAGACATATTTACTTGCCCATGGAGATTTTAAGATTCCAACTATGAATCTTGACTATCTTTTACGCAAAAATGAGTTACTTCACTCCTTTATAGCTCTTGATGTTATCTACTATGAAGAGCGTATAGATGTAAATCCAAATGGCGAGAGAGTAAAAATAGCATCTATAGTTGCTAAAAAATCTTAAAGCCCTTCAAGTAAAACTATCCATAGTCTATCTATCTCTTTATCACTTAAAAAGATAGAAGACTTTGCCTCAAATAGCTCAATAAGCCCTTTTTTACTAATACCAAGAGTGTGAGAACAAGATCTATGAGTTGGCAGATATGCTCGAATGAGCGATATTTCATCATCTTTTATCTTGGTAGAACATAAAAAACAAACAAGATCTGAGTGAAGTCTTCCTTCATGTTCTAGTAGCTTAACATAAGACTCTACAGCTACTCTCTTAGGGTTTTGTTCACTCCACTTTTTTGATGCTTTATCTATTAGCTCAAAGTAAAAATTATCCAACTCCTGTGCATCTTGAAGATGCTTATAAAAGAGTGCTATAAAGTCTTGCCATAGCTTTAAGAGCTTATAGTTATTGATCCAAGTAAAACCTATATGGATGACATCTTTTAGTCTTGAGATAGTTGACTTTGCACTATCTTCTCTCTCATAATCTATCTTAAAACCAAGATTTATAACTCCATGTCTTGCTCCATAAAACCTGTAAAGCGTATCTAAGCTACCCTTTGTTATTATGGTAACTATTAAGTCTTCGTCCTTAACCTTGTTAAGTTTTATGATATAACCTTGCATTTTTGCTTCTTATTTACACAATTTTTTAATTTACTAATAAAATTTTAAGTCTATTATACTTTTTTAAAACTTTAAATAGTATAATGCACTGCTTATCTCTAAATATACTAAGTATGTTTAAAAAGAGGTTAAAAAAATCAAATATTTGTAAGAATGTTAAAAAAAAGGAGAAAATATGGCAAAACACTATGATTTACTAAGATCATTTAAAGACAACTGTGGTTTTGGTCTTATTGCAAACATAAAAAATATAGCATCTCATAAGGTTTTAAATGATGCAATCACAGCACTAGAGAGAATGATGCACCGTGGAGCAGTTGCGGCTGATGGGAAAACAGGGGATGGTAGTGGATTGCTTTTTTCAATGCCTGATGAATTTTTAAGACAAGAAGCATCTAAAAGTGGAGTCGAACTTCCAAAGCTTTTTGCAGTAGCATCTATCTTTTATAAAGAGAAAAAACATTTAGATCTTGCTACAAAAATCTGTGCAAGTAATGACTTAAAAATAGTCTTAAGCCGTGAAGTACCTATAGATACAAAAGCATTGGGAAATCAAGCTTTAAAAACACTGCCAAATATCGTACACCTCTTTATAACACCAAATTCAATAATGGCTACAAAAAGATTTGAGGCACTTTTATATCTTAGTAGAAAAGAGATAGAACACGCTTTAGTAGAGCAAAAAGAGTTTTATATCTCATCTATGAGTTCAAAAGTACTCTCTTATAAAGGACTTATTATGCCAACGCATATAAAAGAGTTCTATAAAGACCTGCAAGATAAAAATTTTAAAATCTCTTTTTCACTATTTCATCAAAGATTCTCAACTAACACACTACCAGAGTGGAGATTAGCTCAGCCATTTCGTGCAGTTGCGCACAATGGAGAGATAAACTCTGTAGAGGGTAATCGTATAAATGTTGAAATAAAGTCTGAATCCATAAATAGTGAAGTATTTAGCGATGAAGAGATACAAAGAATACTTCCAATACTTCAATTAGACTCATCTGATAGTGCATCTGCTGATAATTTTTTTGAGTTTCTAATAGCAAATGATATGGACTTCTTTAAAGCCGTTCGTGCTGTTATTCCATCGGCCTGGCAAAATGCTCCGCATATGGATCCAGAGCTTCGTGCTTTTTATGAGTATCAATCAACAGTTTTTGAAGCGTGGGATGGCCCAGCTGCTTTTTGTGTAACTGATGGTCGTTATATCGGCTGTACTTTAGATAGAAATGGTCTTCGTCCTGCAAAATATATAGTAACTAAAGATGATAACTTTCTTATAGCAAGTGAATATGGTGTTATAGATATACCACAAGAAAATATAAAAGAGAGAGGTCGTCTTCAATCTGGTGAGATGATAGGGCTTGACTTGAAATTTGGAAAGCTTTTAAAAAATGATCAAATAAATGACTACCTAAAGAGTTCAAATCCTTACATGAAGTGGTTAAATGAACATATGATCTATCTTCAAGAGCATGTAGAAGTGCAGTACACTAATAAGTGTGACTTTGAGATGCAAGATCTTGTAAAAAGACAAAGATATTTTAATGTAACTCAAGAGGTAGTTGAACAGATTATAGAGCCTATGATAATTGATGCTAAAGAAGCGGTTGGTTCTATGGGAGATGACACACCTTTAGCTGCATTTTCAAACAAACAAAGAAACTTTACAGACTTTTTTAAACAAAAATTTGCTCAAGTTACAAACCCTCCGATAGACCCAATTCGTGAGAGAGTTGTAATGAGCCTTAACGCTGGTTTTGGAGAGGTTCATAACATCTTAGATGAAATACCTTCTCATGCACATCGCTTAAAGTCTATCTCGCCTATTATAACTCGTGAAAAACTAGATGTTTTAAAATCTTTTGGAGATAAAAAATCGCCTCGTTATCAAGCTTTTTATCAAAATGAAACATTTTCAACTGCATATCAAGGTTCTTTAAAAGACTCATTAGATGTACTTATAAAAAAGATAGTCACAAGCGTACAAGAAGACGGAACAAGGATAATCATACTAGATGATTATGAGTTTAGTAAAGATAATAAAATCATCCCTATGGCTATGGTGGTTGGTCGCTTAAGCTTTGCACTTCTTGAATCTCGTGTTCGTCATCTCACTTCTATAGTCTGTATAACAGGTGAAGTGATAGATGCCCATAGTGCGGCTGTGCTCATTGGCTATGGAGCGAGTGCAATATATCCAAATCTTCTTTTTGCTATTGTGATAGATAAACTAGAGTCTTCAAAAGCTATTGATATGGAGTGTATTGAAGCACTAAAGTCTATTCATAGTGCTTTAAATGGAGGACTTTTAAAAATTATTTCTAAGATGGGGATCTCTACTATTGCTTCTTATCGTAATGCTGGGCTTTTTGACATTTTAGGACTAAATGATGAGATAGTCGATGAGTGCTTTAGAAGCTCGCATTCAGAACTTGGTGGACTAGGTTATGATGATATAGACGCAAGGATTTCAAAGTACCACAAAGAAGCTTTCATAGAAGGTGGATTTAATACAATCTTTCCACTAAATGTTGGTGGTTTTTATAAGTTTTATAATGGACAAGAACATCATGACTTTGGACCTAGTGTCATCCATGCTATTCATGCTGTGGCACAAAGTGGTAAAAAAGAGGACTACAACAAGCTAAGAGATTTAGTAAACAAAAGAGACTTAAAGTTTATTCGTGACTTTTTTGAGCTTAAATCTGATAGAAAACCTATAGATATCTCTGAGGTTGAGCCAAAAGAGGAGATCTTTAAAAGATTTGCATCTGCTGCTATGAGTTTAGGCTCTATTTCGCCAGAAGCACATGAGACCATTGCTATGGCTATGAATAAAATAGGCGCTCAGTCAAACTCTGGAGAGGGTGGAGAAGATGCTGTGAGGTTTGAGAGTGATAGAAACTCTAAGATAAAACAAGTTGCATCTGGTAGATTTGGTGTGACTCCTGCTTATCTTAGAAGTGCCCAGGAGATTCAGATAAAAGTAGCTCAGGGTGCAAAACCTGGAGAAGGTGGACAGCTTCCTGGTCACAAAGTAACCCCTCTTATAGCGAAACTTCGTCATACTGTACCTGGTGTTACTCTCATTTCACCACCACCACATCATGATATCTATTCTATAGAAGATTTAGCACAACTTATCTTTGATATAAAACAAGTAAATCCTAAGGCTAGAGTTGCTGTTAAGCTCGTCTCAGCCATAGGAGTTGGAACAATTGCCGCAGGTGTTGCAAAATCTTATGCAGATAAAATTATCATCTCAGGTGGAGATGGTGGAACAGGAGCTGCACCACTTAGCTCTATAAAGTTTGCTGGAAATCCATGGGAGATAGGTTTAAGTGAAGCTCATAACGCATTAAAAGCTAACAATCTTCGCTCACTTGTTGAGCTTCAAGCAGATGGCGGACTAAAATCTGGTCTTGATGTTGTAAAAGCTGCACTTTTAGGTGCTGAATCTTACGCTTTTGGTACTGGAGTTTTAACGATAGTGGGCTGTAAAATGCTTCGCATTTGTCATGTAAACAAGTGTACAGTGGGAATTGCAACTCAAAATGAAAAGCTTAGAGCGGAATTTTTCAAAGGTCATGTAGATCAAGTTGTCAACTACTTTACACTTTTAGCCGAAGATATTAGAAGTATCATGGCTGAGCTTGGTTATAAAACTATGGAGGAGATGGTAGGTCGTGTTGATTTACTTAAGGTTATGGACAATGACTTTGCAAAAAAGTTTGACTTTAGTTCCATCTTACATCAAGAAGAGGGAATAAATACTCATCAGCAAGAGTCAAATTTTCCTTTTGATGATAATGCTTTTGAAAAAGATCTCTTAAAAGAAGCAATGGTAGCTATAAAACACCCAGAACATCCTATTCGCCTAACAAGAGAGATAAGAAATACCAATAGAAGTTTTGGTGCTCTAATCTCAGGAGAGATAGCACAATATTATGGAGACGGGGGACTTAAGAGTGATACTATCAAGATAAAATTACAAGGTATCGCTGGTCAAGCTTTTGGTGCATTTTTGATTCATGGAGTCTCTTTGTATTTAGAGGGTGAGGCAAATGACTACATCGGTAAAGGAATGCATGGCGGTAAAATTATAATCACTTCTAAAAATGAGGGCGAAGATTTTACTGCAGGAGGAAACACTTGTCTCTATGGTGCTACATCTGGAAAGCTCTATATAACTGGCTCAGTTGGAGAGAGATTTGCAGTTCGTAACTCAGGAGCTTTGGCTATAGTTGAAGGATCTGGGGATAATGCTTGTGAGTATATGACGGGTGGTATCGTAGTTATTCTAGGCAGAACTGGAATAAACTTTGGAGCTGGTATGACTGGTGGGATTAGCTTTGTTTATGACAAAGACCATACTTTTGTTGAGAATGTAAATCGTGAGCTAGTTGAGGCTATTCGTATCGATACTGATGAGAGCGCAGATGCAAGGCATTTACTTAAAAAATTGCTAAAGAACTATCTTGTTGAGACTCAAAGTGCTAAGGCTAAAGATTTACTAGATAACTACAGAGTAGAGGTAAGAAACTTTTGGCTAGTAAAACCTAAAAACTTAACAAAACTTCCTCTTAGTGCGGACAAAGGAGACTAACCATGAAAGAGTACTTAACAACCCAAAGAATAGAAGCAAAAAAAAGAGATGTAGTTGAGAGAACAAAAGATTTTGGCGAGATATATGAGCTACTTGATGAAAAAGAGGCTTCAACTCAAAGCGAGAGATGCATACAGTGTGGTGATCCCTTTTGTCTAAATAAATGTCCACTTCACAACTATATACCGCAATGGCTAAAAGCTGTAGCGCAGAGTGATTTGGAGTTTGCATTTAAGCTCTCAAATGAGCCATCGCCTTTTCCAGAAGTGATGGGAAGAGTATGTCCTCATGACAGACTTTGTGAGGGAGACTGTACGCTAAATGATGGTCATGGTGCTATCACGATTGGCTCAGTTGAAACACACATAACAGAAGAGGGATTTAAAGCTGGATACAAGCCTGCTTTTCCTGGTATAACTACAAATAAAAGTGTAGCTATCATAGGAAGTGGCCCTGCTGGACTCTCTGCTGCTACATATCTTCTTCGCTCAGGAATAGCTGTAAGTATGTATGAAAGAAGTGATAGAGCAGGTGGACTTTTGACTTATGGTATCCCTAATTTTAAGTTAGATAAAAAGATAGTTGAGAGGCGTGTAAGACTTTTAGAAGAAGCGGGATTAAAACTAATCCTAAATTGTGAAGTTGGTAAAGATATCTCTTTTGAAGAGATAGCTAACTCACATGATGCGATGTTTGTAGGTATCGGTGCAACTAAAGCAAAAAAAGCATCACTTGTAGGTGAAGGTGCACCTAATGTTTACGATGCGATGGAGTATTTAACAGCGATGCAGAGAAAAAACTTTAAACTCTCTTATGATAAAAAGTTTGATTTTAAAGATCTAAATGTAGTAGTTATTGGTGGTGGAGATACTGCTATGGACTGCTTAAGAACTGCAAAAAGAGAAGATGCAAAAAGAGTTAGATGTTTGTATAGAAGAGATGCACAAAATATGCCAGGAAGTAAAAAAGAGTATAAAAATGCGATGGAAGAAGGTGTTGAATTTATGTTTAATGTAGCTCCAAAAGAGATTATTTTAAATGATGAAGGAAAGGCTCTAGCTGTAAAAGTAATAAAGACTACTCTTAGTGCAAAAGATGAGAGTGGTCGCCAAAAGATGGAGTTTGTAAAAGGAAGCGAGATGAAGATAAATGCAGATATTATTATTATGTCTTTAGGTTTTGATACAGAAATTCCATCTTTTTTGCACGAAAATGGTATCGAGATAAATAGTTGGGGTGGGATCGTAATAAATGAAGAAACACATGAGACTACTACAGCTGGAATATATGCAGGAGGGGACTGTTATAGAGGTGCAGATCTAGTTGTAAGCGCTGCATATGATGGAAGAGAAGCAGCTAAAAGTATAGTTAGAAATTTGCTTTAGTTTTTAAAGTATTTGGAGGCGTAACTTAGTGTAAACTCTCTCATAAGTCTACGCCCTTAGAATATATGAAACATTAAATAATATTTATTATAATTTATATGATTATTTCTAGTTTAAAGTATAAATACGATATAATCGCTCGCAATTTTATATATCAAAAGGATACTCTTTGAACCTCTTAAGCATTTTTTCTTTTAACTCAAACAAAAAACAAGTAATTAAAAACGAATCATCTTCGCACTGGGTAAAGTGTAAATCTTGTCACTCTTTGATGTACTACAAAGAGGTAGAAAATCAAAACTATGTCTGTCCAAAGTGTGGTTTTCATCTTCGTATCGGCGTAAATGAGAGAATAAAACTCTTAGAAGATGAAGGCTCATTTGTAGAATACGATGCAAATCTTCATCCAGTTGATCCTATAAAATTTGTTGACTCTAAAGCATATACAAAAAGGATAGAGGAAGGCTTTGCTAAGACTGGAAGAAAGTCTTCGGTTGTGAGTGGCGAGATAGTTATGAATGGTGTAGCAGCTCAAATCGTAATCTTTGACTTTGCTTTTATGGGTGGATCTCTAGGCTCTGTTGAGGGTGAGAAAATAGTAAGAGCGGTAAACCGCTCTATTGAGAAAAGACAAGGCTTAGTAATACTGAGTGCTAGTGGAGGTGCAAGGATGCAAGAGAGTACATTCTCACTTTTACAAATGAGTAAAACTTCAGCTGCACTTGCAAGACTTGCTAGGCACAATGTCCCATATATCTCAGTCCTAACAGATCCAACTATGGGTGGAGTGAGTGCTTCATTTGCAACTTTAGGAGACATTATCATCGCAGAACCTGGTGCTTTGATAGGCTTTGCTGGACAGAGAGTAATAGAGCAAACCATAGGTTCAGCTCTTCCTGATGGTTTTCAAAGAGCTGAGTTTTTGCTTGAGAAGGGTTCTATTGATATGATAGTAAATAGAAATGAGCTTAAAAAAACTCTCTCTGATATGCTAACACTCCTAAAAGCTTCTTAATGCGACTCTACGCTCTATGTGATCAAGAACTGATAGATAGGAATGAGCTCTCTTTAGAAGAGTTTGTAGCTCTTGCAAAAGCCAATAATGCAGAGATTATTCAGTATAGAAATAAAAATGCAGATATAGCCTTTATAAAACAACAACTCATTGCAATTAGAAAAATCTACGATGGCTTTTTGATAGTAAATGACGCTTATGAGCTTATAGAATTTTGCGATGGCGTTCATGTAGGACAAGAGGATTTAAAAGCCATAGATGAAGACGCTCTTAAAGCTGTAAAAATCCTTAGAAGTGTTGTTAAAGAGAAACTTATTGGTATATCAGCGCACAATGAAGAAGAAGTTCTTCTTGCAAATGAGATGGATTTGAACTACATCGGACTCGGCGCATATAGAGATACTTCTACAAAATCAAATATAACTACTATCTTAGGTAAAGAGTTAGACTCCATTGCGGCTAAGTCAAAGCATCTAGTCGCTGCTATTGGTGGAGTAAAGCTTGATGATGAATTTAATCATGTTACTTACAAAGTTATAGGAAGCGGGCTTTTATAAGTGGATATTGAGATTATTAGCATAGCAAAAAAAGAACGCTCTACTTATGACCCACTATATAAAGATCTTGCAAAAATGATATCTCGTTTTGCAAAAGTTAAAGATATAGAACTTTTTTCAAAAGATGTAACAAAAGCACACACTATCTCATCAGATGCCTCAAAAGAAGCGTATACAAGAGCTTTTGCTCCCTATATGGGTGGTAGTTTTTGCGTAAGTTTGCATCCGGAGGGCAAAGTAATCGATAGTTTTGAATTTAGTAAGCTATTAAATGATAGAATGTCCGTTAAATTTTTCATAGGCGGTGCTTATGGATTGCAAGAAGACTTTTTAAAACAAAGTGATGCAGTCATAAGTTTAAGTAATCTCACAATGAGTCACAAGATAGCAAAGGTCGTTTTGCTAGAGCAGATTTATAGAGGTTTTTCAATACTAAGTAATCATCCATATCATAAGTAAGGAATGTGTAAGTGCAAGAGAGTGAATTAAACTACTTTAAAGAGATATTAGAGAGTAGAAAAGAGCAAATTATAAAAAATATATCAGGCGTTAATGCTGAGTTGGCCCAATTAAGTTCTTTAGAATTAAATGATGAGGCTGACCATGCAGCTATGAATAACAACTCTATGGTAGAGAGCGCGATCGTAAGTCAGCAACAAAGAGAGCTAAGAGAGATAGATGTAACTTTGGCGAAAATTGTTAAAGGTGATTATGGTATCTGTGAGATGTGCGAAGACCCAATAGGTTTTCAAAGACTAAAAGTTAAGCCTCATGCGATATACTGTATAGATTGTAGAGAGATAGTAGAGAAGTCTAGTTAAATTTTAAGGAGCGAGTTATGTATATAAAAAGATACACAATAGCATCACTAATTCTGATTGCTTTAGTGGGATGGTATGTTTATTCATATGTCTCCCAAGAAATCATGACATTAAATGTGTTTGGTACTACTTTACCAGCCATGCCGACTGCTATTTGGGTGATTGTACCTGTTTTAGTACTATACATTGCTAGTGTTTTTCATATGTCATTTTATTCAATATTATCAAGTTTTAAACTTCGTAAATATGATAAAGACTATGAAAACATTGTAGATGCAATAGCTGAGGCATATTTAGCAAAAGAAAAAAGAGAACATAGTTACAAAACTCCAAGATTTAAGTTGCTAGGTTTTGTTATAGACAATTCGACTCTTTTTCCAGCAACTCTACTAAAAAGCGGAGTTGAAAATGAAAAGCTTCAAAACGTATTAACACTTATAGAAAATATTCAAAATGGTGAAGTGGTAGATCTTAAAAAGTATGCATTAAAACCACAAAATCCGCTAGTTATACAAAATGATAAAAATCGTTATAAAAAAGGTAACATTACAGCAGAAAATATTTTAAGTCATATAGCAAACTATGATGACTCTTTAGTTAAAGAAGCATATCTAGATATGCTTGAGACTGCTCCAATAACTCTAATAGAACAACATAAGCAATTTTTAACAAAAGATGGACTTTTAGTAGTTTTATCAAGAATCAATGCTTCTAAAAACTCTTTAGATATTGACAATGATGCTCTCATATCCTTAATAAATGCTCTTGAGTTAGATGCAAAAGATCTTATAGAGATATCAACTGCACTTGCTACTAATATGGTCCCAGAACAAAGAATGAAACTCTTTGAGATACTAGGCGAGAAGAGAGAAGATGGCTTTGAAGCTTATATATTTACTCTTTATGATTTAGAAATGATAGCTCCTGCTAATGAGTTGCTACTAAATACTCAAGAACATGAATATCAAAATTTCAAAGCATATAGTGCACTAAAAGAGTGTGGTAAAAACTTTAATATTAATCTTTTTATCTAATGCTTGATAAACTATCCTTTGCTAAACCTATCTATGTTCTAGCCCCTTTGGCTGGGTATACTGATCTACCTTTTAGAAGTGTTGCAAAAAAATTTGGAGCAGATCTAACTGTGAGTGAGATGATAAGCTCAAATGCGCTCTCTCATGGCTCACAAAAAACACTTCACATGTTAAAAAAAGCAAGCATTGAAGATCCTTACTCAGTTCAAATTTCAGGTTCAGATGTAGATGTTGTGAGATCTGCAGTTGAGATTTTAAATGAGCAAGATGGTATAGATATACTAGATCTAAATTGTGGTTGCCCTGTTCCTAAGGTTGTAGGGCATGGAAGTGGTAGTTCATTGCTTCTAAATCTTCCTCTAATGGGAGATATTATTAGAACTATGAAAGATACTTCAAATAAGAGCTTAACTAGCGTAAAAATTAGATTAGGCTTTGAGAAAAAAAATCATATAGAGATAGCAAAAATGGTTGAGGCGAGTGGTGCCGACTTTATAGCCGTTCATGGCAGAACTAGAGCAGGGAAGTTTAAGTCTGAAGTTGATTATGATGCCATTAAAGAGATAAAAGAAGCACTATCTATCCCCGTTATAGCAAATGGCGATATTGACTCATACGAGAAGGCAAAATGGGTACTAGAGCATACTGGCTGTGACGGTATTATGATTGGTCGTGGTGCCATTGGTGCTCCTTGGATCTTTCATCAACTTAAAAATGGAAGTAAAGATATAGAAAATAGTGTCAAACATGAGATAATCATGGAGCATTTTGACAAGATGATAGAGTTTTATGGAAGTCATGGTGTAGCAATGTTTAGAAAACATACACACACTTACTCAAAAGGCTATCAAGGTGCATCAGTGCTAAGAAATAGTGTAAATAATATATCTGACATTAATGAGTATCGTGATGTTTTAGATGAATTTTTCAAAAACAATCAACAGGTTAATTAATGGTTTATATATGTTAGAGATAAGCAAATCGATAAAAAAATTAGATGATATTGACATAGGTGATAATATCTTTCATTATGATTATAATGTTAATCATCTACTCTCACTCATAGCTTCTGGAATAGATAAAGAAGATACACTATATTTAAGTTCATACCGCTCATTTGAAGGTGAAGTTTTTGAAAATTTTATCTATGAAAAACTCCTAAGATATGCCCAAGAGAATGATAATATAGATAAGTTTATACTTAAAGGTTTTCATCAAAGAAGACAAAAAGCACATGCAAATACTCTCTCCATAAGTGAAAAGCAACAGATCGTTTATAGAACAAAAAGCAGAGAGATTAGCGAGTTTGATGCTATGTTTATTACAAAAGATAAAGAGCTCTATTTTGTAGAGATGACGCTTGTAAAGTCAGTTTTAAAACTGCGAAAAAGACTTAGAAAGAAAAAAGCACTCCTAGAGACTATCTTCCCAGATTATGAGATAAAAGCACTTATTATTTTAAACGAAGGTGCAACTGGAACTAGACAGTTTCCAGACTACTGTACAGTTTGGTTTACAAAAGAATTTACTGCAAAAGATGTGCTAGAGTACATTCAAAATCCTGACTCAAGAGAGCTATCTAAAATCTCAAGAGTCTGCTCTACAAAGATGATTGAAGCTCACTCACTTAAACTCTATCAGTTTAGATATTACAACACTATGTCATGGATTACAAAAACTCTAAGATCTCATAAAAAATTTGCGCTAGATATGAACTTTTTATATAAAGATACAGTGCAAAGATACCATGATCTATATAACAAGTTTTACATAGGTTACATAGATATAGCTGAAGCTAAAGAACTTCTAGATCTACAAGGTGAGTATCAAGAAGATCAAAGGGTTATAGTAGCTATTGAAAAAAAATACAGTGATGAGATAGTTCTAACTTACTACGTGCAGAGAAATCGTAAAAACCTCTATCTATACTCTTTTAGTGACGCTGGTAAAGTTATTAAAGAGAAAAAAGATCCATATGGGATAACTGTAACAGAAGTCTTTCATATAAATAAGATGATGGATGATAGTTATAAACTAAATTTGCCTAACCTAAAGAAGATTAAACAACTTCTAAAAACAAGGTTTGAAGTAGACTCAAAAAAGTAACTACTTCTTAAGCCTCGTAGGATATAGAAGCAGCTCTTTCTTTATAGGCTTGTAGAGGTTCTTTAGACTCTTTTCTTGGACTTAAAAGTCTTTCTAAATCTTCTTGTCTATTTCTCAAAATCGATTCAAATTCATCTTGGGTAGCTGGCTTGTTATCTGTAAACTTATCAAGTAAAATATTGTTTGAACCCATAAGAACTAAATAGCTTTGCTCACCAAAATCAAGCATAACTACACTACTTGAGTTATCAATACTTTTTTGAAATCTAATAGATACATTTTCATCAAACTTTGGCGTTTCTTGCATCTTAGTGCTATTTGATGTTGAAGAGTTGTATGCCCATTTATTTTGTTTAGTCTCTTTTGGTGCCATTTTTTTCTTTAGATATATTAAAATCAAAATGCCGATTATTAAAATAGCGATAACAATATAGTAGCTCTGACTCATTCCAGAATCTTGTTTAGTCGGCAGGAGTGCTAAGGGGTTATTAGTTGGAATTGGCGCTTTTGTTTGAGTAGATGATGTTGGAGAATTTAGGTGAAATCGTAGTCTAAGTCCATATGAATCAGATGTTTTTGAAGCTTGCAACTCTACTGATGGAGCTACAGATGCAACTATTTGTGTATATCCAGACATAGGTGTTATGCTAAGAGAGTGCAAAAATTTTGAAGAGAGTTTTTTTGTTTTAAATGACTCTATATTTGCATCTGTTAGTTTTATGGTGATGATAGAGTTAGAAACACTCTGTTTTATAACACCTTCATAAGGAGTGTCAAAAGTTATCATAACATCTGCTCTATCTGTTCTATCGTAGATGTTATAGCTTAAAATTTTTGATGCATTTAAAACTAGAGGAAGAAGAGCGATAAGCAGAAGTCTAATCATAGTCTCTCTTTGGAGAGATGATATAAAACTGCACTTGAATCTAGGATCTCATTTATACGAATAGCGAGATTTTTTTCATAAACCATAACCTCTCCTTTTCCTAAAATACGACCATTTACATATGTCTCAACACTCTCTCCAGCTGGTTTTTTAAGGTCAATAATAGCATCTTTTTTAAGATCTAATATCTCAGCTATAGTCTTCTCAGTCTCTCCTAAATCAGCTATGAACTCTACTTCCATATCTAAAAGCCCACCATAGTTCATCCATGAAAGTTCTTTGTCTGCATTATAAGGAGCTTGCGGCTCTCCATAATAGTATTTGCTCTTTTTAGCCACTTTATATCTCCTTGATGGCTACTACCATCTCATCACTATCTATCTTAATAGTTTTTGCTTCATCAAACTCAAAGTCAAACACAGCTACTTTTTCAAAGCAAGGTGTTGCTATGGTGTAAGACGCATCAACTCCTTGAGCTAAAACTTTAGCACTTCCTATAATAAGGTTTGCAGTCTCTAACGTCATATCTATAAGAGTCTCTTCATCACTCTCATCTTCTTCTAAAAACACCTTTGAGACTCTTTGCATAAATCCTAGATCTGATGCTAAATAGACTCTAAATTTTCTAGGTTCTGTTGTTTGTATATCTATGTAAGCAATAAGTGTTCTCTTTTTAGATATAACATCACTAAGAGTGTGCGGATCTCGAATCTGGTGAATACAAAAATTTTCTGAAGCTTTTATTATTGTTTTTAACATTTATGCCCTTTATTGAACTTGATTATACTTCATCCAATCTCAAAGCAAAATTAAACTCAAGATAATAAAACAACGATAAAGCCTACTAGGTGTATAATTCGAAAAAAGTTTAATGGCGATAAATGATTGAGTTAGTCTTTCTTGGCACCACTGTTGGAATCCTCTCTGGCTTTTTTGGTATAGGGGGTGGAACTATTTTGGTGCCACTTCTCTTAATAATAGGCTATGAGACAAAGGTGGCTATTGGTATAGCAGTTGTGCAGATGGTCTTTAGTTCTGTTTATGGGAGTTATCTAAACCATAAAAAAGGTACACTAGATAGTGCAATGATTGGTGTTATCGGTGTCGGTGGTTTTATAGGAGCATTGCTTAGTGGAGGCATCGCATCTAGTTTTGATGATGAAACATTAGAGGTAATATTTTTACTCTTTGCTATATTTGCACTTTTGAGACTCTTTTTTAAGACAAAAGAAGAGTTGACTCAAAGAAAAGTAAACAAAGTAGTACTATTTGTTATAGGTTTTGCTTTGGGCGCTATTAGCATGACAATTGGTGTTGGTGGTAGTATTTTGCTCGTTCCAATTTTAGTTGGCTTTTTACATGTACCACTAAAAAAAGCGATATCAGCAGGTCTCTTTTTTGTGGTTTTTTCATCCATAGCTGGACTTATCTCTCACGCAAAGATAGGTCATGTTGATTTTGAGACTGGTGCTATCATAGGCTTGGCATCTCTATTTGGAGTCTATCTTGGCATCCATTTAAAAGACAAAGTAGGCGTAGTGATACAAAAAAGACTTTTGGTCATCTTTTACTTTTTAGTAGTGGCATATTTAATACAAAGAATATTTATTTAGGAATTTAAAATGAAAAAAGATTTTATAACAATAACTGGTGCAAGAGAAAATAATTTAAAAAATATTAACTTAGAGATCCCGAAAAATTCACTTGTTGTAATGACAGGTATAAGTGGAAGTGGTAAGTCAACTCTAGCTTTTGATACTCTTTATGCTGAGGGACAAAGAAGATATATGGAGTCTTTGTCATCTTATGCAAGACAGTTTTTAGACCGTGTTGGAAAACCTGATGTTGACAAAATTGAAGGGCTAACTCCAGCCATCGCCATTGATCAAAAAACAACTTCAAAGAACCCTAGATCTACAGTTGGAACTATTACTGAGATCTATGACTATTTTAGACTTCTATATGCAAGAGTTGGCGTGCAGCACTGCCATAAATGTAATAAAATTATCTCACAGATGTCAGCAGCTGACATAATAGCCGAGGTTGCAAAACTTCCAGAGGGTGCGAAACTAGCTCTTTTGGCTCCACTTGTTCGTGAGAAAAAAGGTTCATACGCAGATTTGCTTGAGTCTTTAGTTCATAAAGGTTATGTAAGAGCGATGATAGATGGCGTTATGGTTAGACTCGATGAAGAGATCGAACTTAGTAAGACTAAAAAACACACCATAAAAGTTGTCATAGACAGAGTTGTAGTAAAAGTTGAGAACAAAGAGAGAATAGCTTCTGATGTTGAGAAGGCTTTAAAAGAGAGTTACGGAGAGCTTGAGATAGACATACTAAACTATGAAGAGCTTGGCTTAAAGCATAGCAATATTCACTATAGTGAACATAACGCTTGTTTTGACTGTAAGATAAGTTTTGATCCACTTGAACCACTCTCTTTTTCATTTAACTCGCCAAAAGGCGCTTGTACAGAGTGTGATGGTTTAGGACTTCGTTACGCACTTGATTATGAGAAGATCATAGATGTAGATCTAAGCGTTGAAAAAGGGGCGGTAAAAATTGTTTATGGTTTTAACAAAGGTTACTACTTTACATTTTTAAAAGGCTTTTGTGCGCATAACGATATAGATATAACTGTGCCATACTCAGATCTTCCAGATCATCAGAAAAAAGCGATACTCCATGGTGGAATCGATGAAGTTACATTTCTTTGGAAAAACCATCCAGTAAAAAGAATGTGGCCTGGAATCGTAAAAATAGCTTACGATATGTTCAAAGATGAAAAAGAGTTAGCTGACTATATGAGTGAGAAGACTTGTAATATCTGTAACTCTCATAGACTAAAACAAGAATCTTTAGCTGTTAGAGTAGGGGATAAAGGTATTGCAGAGATTTTAGATATGCCGATCTCTAAGACTTATGAGTGGTTTGCAGATACAACAAACTTTGAACACTTTGATACTCAAGATACTCAAGTGGCTCAGCCAATACTAAATGAGATAAGGGAGAGACTCTACTTCTTGCACGATGTTGGACTTGGTTACATAACACTAGGGCGAGATGCTAGAACTATTAGTGGCGGAGAGGCTCAAAGGATCCGTATTGCATCGCAGATCGGAAGTGGATTGACAGGGGTTTTATATGTCTTAGATGAGCCGAGTATTGGGCTTCATGAGAGAGATACAAAAAAACTCATAAGAACACTTCGAAGTCTTCAAGAAAAGGGTAATAGCGTTATTGTGGTCGAACATGACAAAGAAACTATTGAAAATGCTGACTATATTGTAGATATTGGTCCAGGCGCTGGAAACTTTGGTGGAGAGGTTGTATTTAGTGGAACGCTAGATAAACTAAAAAAAGCTAAAACTCTTACTTCAGACTATCTATATGGAAGAAAAAAAATAGAGTACTTCTATAGACGCCCTCAAGATAAGTTTATAGAGATAAAAAATGTCACGCTAAATAATATCAAAGATCTAAGTGCAAGGATTCCACTAAATAACTTTGTCTGTATAACTGGTGTGAGTGGGAGTGGAAAGAGTTCTTTGATGCTTCAAACTCTTCTTCCAACAGCAAGAGAGCTTTTAAATCATGCAAGAAAAGTGAACAAAGTCGCGGGTGTTGAGATCACAGGCTTAGAACATGTTGATAAGGTTATATATCTAGATCAAAGCCCAATTGGTAGAACTCCACGCTCAAATCCTGCAACTTACACAGGTGTTATGGATGAGATCAGAAACCTTTTTTCTCAAACAAAAGAGTCTCAGATCCGTGGATATACAACTTCAAGGTTTAGTTTTAATGTTAAGGGTGGAAGATGTGAGAAGTGTCAAGGTGAGGGTGAGATAAAGATAGAGATGCACTTCTTACCAGACATCATGGTCAAGTGTGATACATGTAATGGAACTAGATACAACCAACAGACTTTAGAGGTCTTTTATAAAGGAAAGACTATTTCTGATGTACTAAAGATGAGCGTTGATGAAGCTTTTGAGTTTTTCAAACCAATACCTAAGATCCATCAAAAGATGAAAACACTAAGCGATGTTGGACTTGGCTATATTACTCTAGGACAAAACGCAGTAACTCTCTCAGGTGGAGAGGCTCAACGGATCAAACTTAGTAAAGAGCTAAGTCGTAAAGATACAGGTCAAACGCTCTACATCTTAGATGAACCTACAACAGGGCTTCACTTTGCAGATGTGGACAGACTTACAAAGGTTCTTCATCACTTTGTAGAACTTGGAAATAGTGTTTTGATTATAGAACACAACTTAGATATGATTAAAAATGCTGACTGGATCATAGATATGGGACCTGAGGGCGGATCTGGCGGTGGACTCATCATCGCAGAGGGCTCGCCTGAGGATTTGATAAAAAACTATAAAGAGACCAATAGCTATACCGCTGAGTATTTGATAAAAGAGTTAGAAGAAAATTAGGAGAAGATTATGGACAAAACATTTGAAGAATCACTAGGATTTAGACACGCTTGTAAGGTTTTTGATGAGTCAAAAAAGATAGCACAAAAAGATTTAGAATTTATACTAGATGCAGGAAGGCGTGCTCCATCTTCTTTTGGTATGGAGGCTTGGAAGTTTTTAGTTATAACAAATGAAGAGTTAAAAGCTAAGCTAAGACCGCTTTGCTGGAACCAAGCTCAAATAACTTCTTGTTCGCATCTAGTTGTTGTTTTAGCTGGAATTGAGTCTGTAAAAGTAGAGTCTGGTATACCAAAAAAGAGATTTGCAAGACGAGAGATGCCAGAAGATAAACTAGACTTTTATCTTAATCTTTATGCAGAGCATCTAAAAGAGACACTTAGTAGTGATGAGAATATTTATGCTTGGACTGCTAAGCAGACTGCATTTGCAGCTGCAAATATGATGAGTGCAGCAGCAGTTTTAGGTATTGATTCTTGCCCTATAGAGGGTTATGACAAAGATGCGCTTGAGGCTCTTTTAGATCTTGATAAGAGTAAGTTTAGACTCTCTATGCTTCTTCCACTAGGTTACAGAATTAACGAACAATCTTCACAGCAAAGACTTAGCTTCGATGAAGTTGTTGAGTATATAAACTAGAAATGATATAATATTTTTCAAATAAAAGGAAAGTTAAAATTGAAATTTAAAATAATTACGCTTATATTATCATTCATAACCATTTTACTTATGAATGGATGTAGTGGACAGGGAAATAGCATTAACATTGCATCTTTTCCAAAGCTTTTTGTACCAACATCGATGCTTAAAGAAGACAGTATTACAGTAAATACAAAGAATAAATACCGAGTAGATGGTCTAGGTATGCTTGGTTCAACTGTAGCATTATGTTATATATATGATAATGAGATTAACGAAGAAAATTCTTTCAAATTAAGATATAAATTTGAGGATATGGGTTATGGATTTACTTCATGGATGGAAGGTAAATACTGGGATATAGCTAGCCAAGATTATTTATTATATACTGGTAAAAGTGTTGGAAATAAAAAAGTATTATGCAAAAGAGAACCAAATGGTTTTGCTTCAGCATTTAAAGATTTTGAAACAGGCTTTCTTACACCAGAAATAATTGATGAAAAAGTTAATTCCAATATGTGATAATTTATACTTCTTCTAACTCCTTAGGTTTTATTTTGTAGTGTATACTAGACTAATATGAATATTGGATTTTTCTTATTTCTAAATTTTGATATGATTCTTTTTAAGTTCTAAAGGTGTATAAATAAGGTGTAAATAAAACAGAGGAGTATAGTAATGAAAATATTTTATATATCGGTTTTGAGTCTTTTTTTGCTTGGAGGATGTGCGACAAATAATGGTCCGGAGTATGATGGTAATAGTTACAAACAAATCAAGAGATATGAGATAGGAACAGTTATAGCACAAAGACCTGTGGTTATTAGTGATAATGGCACTGGGACATTTTTGGGAGCTATAATAGGTACAGTTTTGGGCTCAACGGTGGGTAGAGGACATGGAACCTCTTTAGCAATGCTTGGCGGTGGTTTGGCTGGTGGATATGCTGGAAGTGAAGTAGGAAAGGCAAATGGAGAGGAACTTAGTGTTGAACTAGATAGTGGTGAGATGGTTATAGTTGTTGTAAAAGGTCAAGAACTTATAGACTTAGGTGATCGTGTTAGAATCATTAAAGATGGCAACAAAGTAGCACAAGTTGATAAAATTTAAGATAGAGTAGGGATTCCATATCCACTACTTAAATTTATATATATTTCATACCCTAAGCTTGAGAGTATAATATCAAGTGTCTTTACGGAGAGACTTCCAGGCTCACCTCTTTCTATCTTTTCTCGTTCCCAAATTTTACTTGGGAATGCATACAGATAAAACATACAGGAATGTATACACTCCCAAGCACAGCATGGGAGCGAGAGGGAGCGAGATGGGTGGGCACAGCATGAGAGCTAGGTGGCAAGGGAATAAGAAAAATTATAGTTATTTCACAGTCTCTTTAATTGAAAACTAGAAAAAATGACAATATGCATTAAAGTTACATATCATAAAACCATCTGATATCATTTAGTAAAAAGGCAACTTAATGGGAAGAAGTAGATATAAGATATATGAGCCAACTCATCCGCACTTTGTTACATGTACCATCCTTCACTGGATACCTATATTTACAAGAATAGAGACTACAACTATTATATTTGATAGTTTAAAGCATCTTCAACACACAGATAACCTAAAACTATATGCTTATGTGATACTTGAGAACCATTTACATTTGATTGTAAGCAGTGACGACATAGGTAAGAGCATGAAAAAATTTAAAGCACATACAGCAAAAGAGATTTTAAAACTACTTCAAGAAAGAGATGTAAAAACTATACTTGATCAGTTGGCTTTTTATAAAAAGGCGCACAAAAAAGAGACAACATATCAATTGTGGGAAGAAGGAATACAGCCTAAGCTTATAAAAGATGAGAAAATGATGGTTGAGAGGATTAACTATATACATCAAAATCCTGTAAAAAGAGGTTATATAGATGAATCTAAGTTCTGGCGATATTCTAGTGCTAGGGATTATGAAGGTGTTGAGGGATTGATTGATGTTTGTAGGCTTTGGTGAGTCTATGCGTGTCCTCTCGTTCCCAAGTTTCCTCTCGTTCCCAAGTTTTGAGACTGTGAAAGAACTTCTTCTTTGCAGTCTCATTTTTCTAAATAAATAAGACAATTATTTCTAAATCTGTATATGATATTTTTATTGAAAATAAAGACCGTATATTGCATACTATTGGTGATAT
>Ga0265293_10000817_pt1 | contig 71609 bp, 71 predicted proteins | sample Munlanlewell138R_FD_192505 | JGI IMG/M metagenome (GOLD analysis project Ga0265293, IMG submission 192505) | Leachate microbial communities from a municipal landfill in Southern Ontario, Canada - Leachate well 138R | ecosystem: Engineered > Solid waste > Landfill > Unclassified | place: Canada... | reverse complement strand
TTTCACAAAAGAGTCACGCGGGCTTATCCTTGTTACAGGAACTACAGGTAGCGGTAAATCTACAACCCTTGCAGCCATGATACATGAGATAAACATAACACAAAAAAAGCATATTATAACTATTGAAGATCCTATTGAGTTTGTACATAAAGATAGAGGATGTATTATAAATCAGCGCTCGGTTGGACAAGATACGCTCTCTTTTGATAGAGCGCTAAGAGCTGCTCTTCGTGAAGATCCGGACATTATACTAGTCGGTGAGATGAGAGACCGTGAGACAATTGAGCTTGCACTTCATGCAGCAGATACAGGGCATTTAGTCTTCTCAACCCTACATACGGTAGATGCAAAAGAGACTATCAACCGTATTATTGCAATCTTTCCTAATGAGGAGCAAAACCGTGTCCGTCTCTCTCTTGCTAGCGTGTTAAAAGGTGTAATTTCTCAAAGACTTATTCCAACAAAAGAGGATAAACGAATAGCTGCTATGGAGATACTTGTAAAAACTCCTACAATAGAGAAGCTGATTTTAGAGAACCGAGATTATGAGATTAAGGAGGCTATAGAAAAAGGTCGTGAACACTATAAGTCTCAAAGTTTCGATCAACATATTTTGGATATTTACAATGCAGGAATTATCACAAGAGAGAGAGCGAAAGATTATGCTACAAGTGCATCTGACTTAGAGTTAAAAATGAACGGCTTCAATAGTGCAAATGCAGCTAAGTATCTTGATAAGAGCGAGAGAGATAGCGGCGGTAAAACTGTAGATGAGGATGTATTTGATTTAAAATAAGTTTTAACTACAATTAAAGCTTAAGAATGTATAATTCCAAACATTTTTATTAAGGATTTAATATGTTAGAAGGCATTATTAGAGAGAGTATTGGCAAAAAAGGCACAAAAGCACTTCGCCGTGATGGTTATCTAATTGCGAACATCTACGGAAAAGGGCTTGAAAATATTCATGCTGCTTTTAAAGAGAATGAGTATATCCGTACTGTACGTAAAAAAGAGACTTTATCGTTTGGGGTTAAAGTTGGAACAAAAGAGATGAATGTTGTCGTTCAATCATATGAAACACATCCTGTAACAGCTAAACTTTTACATGTTGACCTAATGGTAGCACAACCAGGTGTTGTAACACACTACCATGTACCGGTTATTCCACAAGGTGAAGCAATTGGACTTAAAAACAAAGGTCTTGTACACATTTCAAAACCTCGCCTAAGAGTAAAAGCGGCAATTGAGAATGTTCCAAACAGCATCAATGTTGATGTTACAAAGATGGACGTAGGTGATGCAAAAATGGTACGTGATCTTGCAAAAATAGAGAACGTTACATTCACAGATGCTGATCGTGTATCTGTACTGAGTGTAATTAAAGCTAAGTAATCATGCTAATAGTCGGTCTGGGGAATCCTGGTCCGCAGTATGAGCATACTCGTCATAACATAGGTTTTATGGTTATTGACGAGCTTGTTAAAAGAGTTAATGCTCAAAAACTCTCCTCATCGTCATTTAATGGCGAACTTTTCAAATTTAAAAATCATTTTTTATTAAAACCGCTTACGTTTATGAACTTATCAGGCATCTCTATTGCAGCTGTTAAAAGTTTTTACAAGATAGATGAAGTAGTTGTAATACATGATGATTTGGATCTTCCTTTTGGCACGCTTCGTTTTAAAAAAGGTGGTGGACATGGCGGGCATAATGGGCTTAAATCTACTGATGAAAAGATATCAAGAGAGTACATCAGAGTTAGAATGGGGATAGGAAAACCGGAGTATAAAGGTGAAGTCGTATCTTATGTTTTAAGTAATTTCAGCAAAGATGAGCAAGAGTATTTGAGTAAATGGATCTCATCTGCATGTGAAGCGATTGAGGCTCTACTTGAGAGTTCACTTGAAGATGTAAGCGCCAAGTATACAATTAAAAAATTTCAGCTAAAATAGCATTAAACTTTTAATTGGATTTGCACCTTATGTTAGCTTTTAAATATATCTCTTTTCACTATATAAAATATTTTCTTATTATCCTCTGTGCACTTGTTCTATTTTTAGTTGGATTTGACTACATGGGGAGTGCGGAGAAGCTAGATATTTCGGCAAACTTACTTCTGATATATTTAGTTTATAAAACCTTTTTTGCTATTGATATGCTTCTTCCTCTTTCACTGATTTTTGCTATGATAAGCACAAAAATATTTCTCATACGCTCAAATGCACTAGTCTCTTTTTACTCGCTTGGATACTCAAGGGTAGATATTTTAAAGCCGTTTGTTGTTGTATCTACGGCTATTATCCTTCTTTTTATCTCCTTGCACTCTATCTCAAACTTTGCAAGAGCAGATGAGATGGCTAAAAATATTCGTAAAAATGCACAATATCTAAGTCCAACTAGAGATCTTTTTTTCACATATAAGGATAAGTTCGTATACTTTTCAAAAATGCTCCCACTACAAGAGAGCGCCGAAGATATAAGAGTATTTAGTTTTAAGGACAACTCCTTAAAAGAGGTTTTAGTAGCAAAAAAAGCAAGATATAGAGATGAAGCATGGCATATAAACGTAGCAGATATTATTACCAAGCCCGACGAGATTGATTTTGATTCACTGGGGATAACAGTCACTAAAGAGAAGAACTTAAAAATTCTTCAGGGCTTTCGACCGAAAATGTTAGATCAGGTATATGAGGGCAAAGTTAATTTCACTATAAAAGATGCAATTGATGCGTATATACTTCTAAAAGAGCAAAAAATAAATACAGACCTCGTTAAGAGTTCATTATATAAAATATTTATCTACCCGTTTTTTGTTCCAAGTCTTGTTGTTATTATCTTCTTCTTAGTCCCTATTAGCGTGAGATTTTTAAATGTCTCTCTATTTAGTTTTGGAGCTATTATTTCATCACTTCTAATCTGGGCAGTTCTCTTTGCGCTTATTGAACTCTCTAGTCATAAAACTTTATCAAGCGAAGTAGGCATTGTACTTCCGGTCTTTATTCTTTTTTTAATTGCCTTTAGACAGTGGAGAAAATATCGCTTAGCTACTTAGTAGTAAAGAGGATAGCTCTACTTTTAAAGCAAAGAGTAGCTTGATTTAACTTGCCATAAGGTTTTATAACAAAAATATAAGTACTTTTTAGATAAAATTTCTTAAAAAAATTTGGGATTTTTATGATTAACTTTAAAGAACTAGCAGCTACATATAAAACTCCGCTATATATATATGATTTAGATTACATGACAAATCAGTATAAGAAGCTAAAAGAGGCTTTTAGGGGAAGAAAATCTATCATAGCATATGCTATAAAAGCAAACTCAAACCTTAGCGTTGTTAATCACTTTGCCTCTTTAGGGAGCGGTGCAGATTGTGTCTCAATAGGTGAGGTGCGTCGTGCACTTCTAGCAGGAGTTGCAAACTATAAAATCATCTTCTCGGGTGTCGGTAAGAGTGATGCTGAGATACGCGAAGCTATACAAAAAGATATACTATATATCAACCTCGAGAGCGAAGCAGAACTCGGACGTGTTGAGCTTATAGCAAAAGAGCTTGATGTAGTATGTAGAATTAGCATAAGAGTAAATCCAAACATAGACCCGCAAACCCACCCATATATCTCTACGGGGCTTCATGACAATAAGTTTGGAGTAGATATAAATACGGCTAAAAGAATGTATATTCGCGCAAATAACTCACAATACTTAGAGCCGGTTGGAATTCATTTTCATATAGGTTCTCAGCTTACTGAGTTAAAGCCTATCTATGAATCTGCGGAGATTGTTGCAGATATGGTCCGCTCGCTTATGGGCATAAAAATTGAGTTGAAGTTCTTTGATATAGGTGGCGGATTAGGTATAACCTATAAAGATGAAGTCACAATAGAGCCTTATGATTATGCACAAGCTATACTTAGTACCTTAAAAGGCTTGGACTTAACAATAATCTGTGAACCGGGAAGATTTTTAACTGCTAACGGAGGATATTTTTTAACAAAAGTTCTTTATGAGAAGCAAAATGGCGAAAAAAGATTTGTGGTAGTCGATGGCGGTATGAATGACCTCCTGCGCCCTAGTTTATACAACGCTTATCATAAAATTGAGGCGATTACAGATAGTAAAACGAACGAGAGCGAAGCTGATGTAGTTGGTCCTGTTTGTGAGAGTGGTGACTTTTTTGCAAAAAACTATATGTTGCCAAAGCTAGAGCATAATGATTTACTTCTTATTCATAGTGCCGGAGCTTACGGCTTTGGAATGGGGAGTAACTACAATACAAGAGGCAGAAGTGCTGAGGTTGCCATTAAAGACGGCAAAGCAAAACTTATTCGCAGACGCGAAGAGTTTGAAGATCTAATTGCATTAGAGAAAGAGTTTTTGGTTAAATAAGATGTATTTCATTGATGTTCAGGGTACGTTAATTAGCGATATAGACAAATCTCCAATTCGTGGAAGCATTGCATTTATAGAGAAGCTTAATGAAAAAAATATCCCTTATGTCATTATTACAAATAACACAAAAAAAGCCTCTAAATCTTTTTATGATTATCTTGTCTCTATCGGCTTTAATTTTAAATTTTCATCATATCTCGACCCCTTAATGCTTTTAGAGTCACGTGTAAAAAAAGATGCAGTTGCAGCGTATGGAGCAGAGGAGTTTTTGGAGGTTTTAAAAAAGATGGGCTACACCCTGAATTACAAAAACCCAAAAACGGTACTAGTCGCGATAAAAGAGGACTTTTGCGCCGATGAGTATGCACAGATGATAGAGTTTTTACTCGGCGGTGCATCACTAATAGGGATGCATGAGACATCTATATATGCGAAAAACAACAAAAGATATCCTGGAGTTGGTGCGATTTTAAAGATGCTTGAATTTTCAACATCGGTCAGCTACGATGTAGTCGGCAAGCCAAGCCCCTCATTTTATAATGAGGCTTTAAGTATGCTTCGTAAGCAAAACAGCAGTGCCGAGTTTAGTGATATAACTATTATCAGCGATGATGTAAAAGGTGATTTAGGAGGGGCAAAAGAGATGGGCATGAAGACAATATTTGTTACAAGCGGAAAGTATAAGAGTGCCGATGAGATACTCCCTTTTTTAAAAGAGGAGTTAAAACCTGATTTAGTTTATGCTGACATGCAAGAAATTTTGGAGACGTTATGAGAACTTTAGATGAGTGTAGAAGTGCTATAGATACTATTGATGACGATGTGTTAAAACTTCTTAACAAAAGAATGGAGATCGTCAAAGAGGTAGGAAAGATAAAAAAAAGCAGTGACGGTACGATTTATAGACCCGAGAGAGAAAAAGCGATTTTGCAGAGATTGACTCAAAAGAGTATAGAGCAAAACGGTGCCTTAAATGCTGCTGCTATCGAGGCTATATTTTTAGAGATTTTTGCGGTCTCTAGAAATTTAGAACTTCCGGAGAGAATAGCATATCTCGGTCCTGAGGGGAGCTTTACGCATCAAGCTGCCGAGAGTCGTTTTGGTGCTATGAGTGACTATCTCTCTCTTGGCTCAATTCAATCTGTCTTTAAAACACTTGAAGCAAAAAGAGCAAAATTTGGTGTAGTGCCCATAGAGAACTCAAGAGACGGGATTGTCGGTGAGACCCTTGATCTGCTTGCAAAAAGTTCTGTAAAAATAGTAGCTGAGTTATATATGCCTATTCATATGTCGTTTGCGACAAAGGCAAAAAAACTGAGCCAAATTACCAAGATATACTCTAAAGATAAGGGATTTGGGCAGTGCAGGGAGTTTTTACAAGAACACAACCTTATAAATGTTGAGCAAATTCCCGTTGAGTCAACTGCAAAAGCGGCAATTTTAGCAGCAGAGAATCCAAATGCCGCCGCAATTTGCAGCCATATAGCGGCAAAGCTCTACGGTGTTCCTACTATGTTTGACCATGTTGAAGATGATATAGGCTCTCAGACACGGTTTGTTATTTTGAGTGATTTTAAAAATGAGAAAAGCCAAGAGGATAAGACATCTATTCTTGTAAGATTAAAAGATTCTATAAAAGCCGGTGCTCTTGTTCACTTTTTACAAGATTTTGATAAAAAAAATATAAATCTATCTAAAATAGAGTCACGCCCGCTAAAAGAGAAGGGTGGTTTTGACTATCTATTTTTTATGGATTTTTACGGTCATATAGATGATGAGAATATTCAAGAAGTGTTAGAGAATCATAAAGAAGAGGTAACTTGGCTTGGAAGCTACATAAAAGGTGAAGAGATTGAAGTTTAATAAAAATTTGCAAAATATTAAAACATATGAGGCTGGAAAGCCAATAGAGTTGGTTGTAAAAGAGTACGGTATAGAGCCAAAAAATATCATAAAGCTTGCATCAAACGAGAACCCTTACGGCTGTTCCCCGAGAGTTATAAGTGCAGTTAGTGCGATATTGCCAAAGATGGCACTCTACCCTGATGACTCCATGATAAAGCTAAAAAATGCTTTGAGTGCGAGATATGGGGTACAAAACAGCAATGTAATCATTGGCTCGGGAAGCGATCAAGTAATAGAGTTTCTCATACATGCAAAAGCAGATTCGGGTTCAAAAATATTGATGAACTCTATAACATTTGCCATGTATGAGATATATGCAAAACATGTCGGTGCCGAAGTTATAAGAACAGCTTCACAGGAGCATAATCTGGATGAATTCTATGAGCTTTACAAAAAAGAGAAGCCGGAGATAATCTTTATTTGCACCCCCAACAATCCAACTGGAGATGCCTTAGATGCAGATGAGATATATGACTTTTTAAAGAAGATAGATAGTGATACATTAGTTGTAATAGATGGTGCATATATGGAGTATGCAATACATAAAGACCCTAAAAAAGAGTTAGTAGTAAAAGAGCTTATAGAAGAGTTTGAAAATGTAATATATCTGGGTACTTTTTCAAAGGCATATGGCCTTGGCGGCATGAGAGTCGGATATGGCTTGGCAGACTCTAAAATAGTAGATGAGCTATATAAGCTAAGACCACCCTTTAATATAACAACGTTATCTCTTGAAGCTGCAAGTGTGGCTCTTGGTGATGAGGAGTTTGTGAAAAAAAGTATAACTCTAAATTTTGAGCAGATGAAACGCTACGAAGAGTTTGCAAAAGAGCAAAAAATAGATATAATAAACAGTTATACTAATTTTGTGACGTTGTGTTTAAACTCAAAACAGGACTCTACAGTGATATCAAATCAGCTCCTCAAAAAAGGGATGATAGTTAGAAATTTAAGCAGTTATGAGATGAATGCAATTAGAGTTACGGTTGGAACAGATGAGCAAAATAGTCGTTTTTTCAAGCTTGTAACACAATTTTTGTAGCTTTAGGGGGTTGTAGGGACTTTACTCCCTGCCTTCAAGACGGATGAGTTCGTTTTGAAGTGTTATATAAGATAAGATAATGGGAAATTGATGGATTTTAAGGTACTTTTTTCACAACTAGTCGTTTTGTATGACAAATTGACTAAGCAACAAAAGTTTATTATAGGCTTAGCCGTTGCCGGTATTGTCGCGTTTTTAGTTTTTATGGTTGTCTATACAGCTAACAAAGATGCAACAAGTAAATATGAAGTACTTTTTGACTCTTTAACTTCAGAAGATGCGGCTAAGGTAGTTGAACAGTTGGAAAAAGACAACGTACCTTATGAGCTGCTTGATAAAAATGTTATAAAAGTTCCTAAGAGTATGGTCTATAAAGAGCGTATAGCAATTGCTTCCTTGGGAATCCCTAAAAATAGCGGCGTTGGGTTTGAGCTTTTTGATAGTCAAGAGTTTGGAGCAACCAGCTTTGATCAAAATATAAAGTATCTTCGTGCTCTAGAGGGTGAGCTATCAAGGACGATAAATGCGTTAGCACCAATTGAGCGTGCAAGTGTTAGTTTGGCCCTTCCAAAAGAGACACTATTTGTCGAGAGACAGGTAGAGCCAACAGCATCAGTAATGCTTCAGTTAGTTGAAGGAAGAAGACTCTCTTCAAGGCAGATAAGAGGTATTAAAAATCTAGTAGCTGCTGCAGTGCCAAATCTTACTTCAGCTAATGTTATGCTAATAGACAGTGACGGGGAGACTTTGGGTGACGAGGATGAGATGGCTCAAATGGGTGAGTTATCAAGTGTTCAGCAGAGCTATAAGACAAAAGAAGAGAAGAAGAAGCAGAAAAAAATAATAGAAGTCATCTCTCCGTTTGTGGGCGGAGAGGAAAAAGTTGTAGCTCAGGTTACAATAGAGTTTGACTTCTCTATTAAAAGCTCAACATCTGAGACGTATGACCCTGAAAATGTTGTCAGAAGCGAGCAGGTAAGCGAAGAGAAGAGAGAGGGTGCAACTCCGGCAGAAGTTGGCGGAGTTCCCGGAACTGTTAGTAATATCGGTCCAGTTGAAGGTCTCTCAAGCAATCAAACAACTGAGAAGTATGAGAAAAACACCGGTACTACAAACTACGAGGTCGGAAAAACCGTCTCAACTATAAAAAGTGAATTTGCGCGAATCAAGAGAGTTACTGCGGCAGTTGTGGTAGATGGTAAGTATAAGTATAAAGTTGATTCAGAGGGTAATCCTACCGATGAGCTTGAGTATGAGCCGCTATCTGAGAGCGATTTAGAAGCACTCTCCGCTTTAGTTAGTCGATCTATCGGTATAAATGAGGAGAGAGGCGATAAGATAAGTGTTCAAAACTTACAGTTTAAGTTGCCTGAGGTTGATGAAGCTCGTAAAAGAGTAAATCAAGCGGTTACATTTTCTCAAACCTACTTAGCTCCATTTTCTGAGCTCTTTAAGTATATTTTTGTTCTTCTGCTTCTTTTTGTGCTTTATAAAAAAGTTATCGCTCCTTTTGCGCAGAGAATGCTTGAAATCTCAAAAGAAGAGGATGAGATTGGCAAGCCTATGCTAGATATTGAAAATGATGCAGATGAGGACTTGGTAGAAAAAGTTCAATCAATGCGCCGCAAAGTTGAAGAGCAGTTAGGGGTTGGAGAGGGATTTAGCGAAGATGAGCTTAAATATGATGTTCTTCTTGAGAAAGTTCGCGGTATGATTGATGAGTCTCCGGAGGCGGTAGCACTTGTTCTTCAAGCTTTAATGACAGAAGAAGCGGATATAACATATAAATAGAGGAAAAAGCAGATGAATCTAAGTCCGACACAGCAAGCAAAATTTGATGAGATGAGTATGGCAGAGAAGATTGCAATACTGCTCATGCAGATGGGTGAAGATGCTACTGCTGCTATATTCTCAAATATGAATATTGATGCCATTACAGAAATCTCAAAACATATTGCTAAAAATAAAAGTGTAGAAAAGTCCGTTGCAACAGCAATTCTTGAGGAGTTTTATGCGATTTTTCAATCCGGTCAGTTTATAACATCAGGTGGATTGGAGTATGCAAGAGAGCTTCTTTATAGAACACTTGGTCCGGAAGAGGCTAAGAAAATCTTAGATAAACTCTCAAAAAGTATGCAAGAGACCCAGAATTTTGCATATCTCTCAAAAATAAAGCCTCAACAGCTATCAGATTTTATTATCAATGAGCACCCTCAGACAATTGCACTGATATTAGCACATATGGATGCAACCGAAGCTGCTGACACACTGCAGTATTTTCCTGATGATCTTAGAAGTGAGGTCTCCATGAGAATGGCTAAGCTTGGAGATATATCGCCTTCCGTAATCAAAAGGGTCTCAGCCGTGCTAGAGTCAAAACTTGAATCACTCGCTTCATATAAAGTTGAAGTCGGCGGACCTCGTGCAGTTGCAGACATATTCAACCGCCTTGGCGCAAAAGCTTCTAAAGAGACACTTGCTAAGATTGAAGAGAGAGATGAGGAGATGTCAAGTCTTATTAAAGAGATGATGTTTACATTTGAAGATATAGAGACACTTGATAAAAATGCAATTGTCGAGGTTCTAAAAGCTATAGATAAGCCTGACTTGATGCTTGCACTCAAAAGCGCTACGGAAGAGCTTAAAGAGAAATTCTTTAGTGCTATGAGTGAGAGAGCAAAAGAGGCATTTGAAGAGGAGATGCAATTTATGGGTGCTGTTAAGATGAAAGATGTTGAAAGCGCTCAAAGAAGAATTGTAGAAGCGGTAAACGGTCTTGCTGAGGGCGGAGTTATTCAGCTTGGAAGTTCAACTGAAGAGATGGTAGAGTAGTTTGTCAAGTATAATCACCAATAAAAAAATAGATAAGCATAATGTTGATAAGTATAACTTCAAAGTATTAGCTATCGGTTCAGAAAATAGCAAAGAAGAGGTTGCCCAATCTGTACTAGCAGAAAAGAAGCCTGCTGTTGAAATGCCGCAGCCAATTGCCCCAAAAGAGGTTGATGCAACGGCAATGAGTTCAAGCTCTAAAGACTCCCTAATAGAGTCTCTTCTAAAAAAAACCGATGAGATGTCCTCTAATTTTATAAAGCTTCAGATGAAGCTTGAAGATATGAGCCAAGAGCATAAGACAGAGCTTGAAAAAGTTAAAGAAGAGTCTTATGCAAGCGGGGTAGAAGCAGGCAAAGAGCTAAAAACAAAAGAGGATGAAAAAAACCTCAAAGAGACTCTATCCATGTACTCAGAATCAATTGCAAAACTTGAGAGTAGCGCGAAGGAGTTTGAGAGCGCATTAGAAGGAATTAAGAGTGAGTTGATAAGCGCTGCACTAGATATAGCAAAAGAGGTAATCAAGGTTGAGCTTCAAGAGAACTCAAATGAGATTGCAAAAACTTTGGCAAAAGAGTTGATAAAAGAGTTACAAAGCGCATCAAAAGTTGCTTTGCGGGTCAATCCAAAAGATCACGGGGCAATCTCTCAAGTTGTCGGTTCTTTAGCGCATGTAGAAGTCATCTCTGACTCTGCGGTGAGTCTTGGCGGAGTTATAGCTATCAGCGATGCAAGCAATATAGACGCACAAATAAGTAAAAGATTTGAACGTGTAAAAAGAGCAGCATTAAGTGAGTGAAAAATTGATAAATATAAAAAAAAGTAATATTAAAGAGTTAGAACTGCTCTGCAAAGAGATAAGAGAAGATATTTTAAGAGTAGTGAGTAAAAATGGCGGACATTTAAGTTCGACTCTCGGTGCTACAGAACTTATTGTTGCCATGCATAAAGTCTTTGATAGTAAAAAAGATCCATTTATATTTGACGTATCGCATCAATCTTATGCACATAAGCTTATAACAGGAAGGCATAAAGAGTTTGACACTCTAAGACAGTTTAATGGCATATGCGGATATACAAAGCCAAGTGAGAGTGAACATGACTACTTTGTAGCAGGGCATAGTTCCACGTCTATATCTTTGGGTGTCGGTGCGGCTAAAGCTATCGCATTAAAAGGTGAGCAGGATTCCAGAGTTCCCGTTATTATGATCGGTGATGGAGCGATGACGGCAGGTATGGTTTATGAAGCGCTTAATGAGCTGGGTGATAGAAAATACCCTATGGTAATTATACTAAACGATAATGAGATGAGTATATCAAAACCGATAGGCGCAATAAGTCGTATACTCAGCTCTGCCATGGCTTCTCCGTTTTACCAAAACTTTAAAAAACATACCGAAAATTTTGTCGATAACTTTGGAGATAGTGCCAGATATATAGCAAAAAGAATGGAGGAGTCTCTAAAGCTCATTACTCCGGGGATTATGTTTGAGGAGATGGGGATTGACTACATTGGACCGGTTGATGGACATAATCTTGCTTCACTTATAGAGATACTTCAAAAAGCCAAAGAGCTTAAAAAGCCGGTAATAGTTCATGCGCAGACCATTAAAGGTAAAGGGTATGAGATAGCTGAAGGTCAAGAGGAGAAGTGGCATGGAGTGGGTCCTTTTGATATAGATAGCGGAGCGGCATTTAAGAAAAGTACGGCAAAAAGTGCTACGCAGATATATGCTGAGGCACTTTTACATCTTGCAAAACATAATGATAAGATAGTAGGTGCAACCGCTGCCATGCCAAGTGGAACAGGGATAAATGAGTTGATGGAAGTTTATCCGGATAGATTTTGGGATGTTGCAATTGCAGAGCAGCATGCCATTACATCTATGGCGGCACTCGCAAAAGAGGGGTTTAAACCGTTTTGTACAATCTACTCCACTTTTTTGCAACGCGGGTATGATCAGATTATACATGACACCTGCTTGATGAATCTTCCTGTTGTTTTTGCGCTTGATCGTGCCGGAATAGTAGGAGAGGATGGGGAGACGCACCAAGGCGTTTTTGATGTAAGTTTTTTAAGAGCAATTCCAAATATGACTCTTTTTGCACCAAGAGATGAGAAGAGTTTTCATCAGGCAATGGCATTTGCGGCGCAGTATCCTTATCCGTGCTCACTTAGATATCCAAGAGGTTCGTTTACTCAAACTGACTTGCCAGAATCTTTGCCTTTTGAGTTGGCAAAATCTCAGCTTCTTCGCTCAAACAGTACTGATATTTTGTTTATCGGCTATGGTAACGGTGTGGGCCGAGCCTATGAGACAGCAAAACTTTTGGATTTTGAAGTAAGCATACTTGATTTAAGATTTGTAAAGCCGCTTGATGAAGATATGCTTATGACAATGGCAAAAAAACATAAAAAATGGTTTATCTTTAGCGATACTGCAAAAATAGGTGGAGTAGCAAGTGCTATTTTAGAGTTTTTATCTGAGAAAAAAATTCTAAACGTAGAGGTTGTGAGTTTTGAGTATGAGGATAAGTTTATAACTCATGGAAATACAAAACAGGTTGAGGAGTCTTTAGGGCTTTTACCGTCTCAATTGGCAAAAAAGATTACTGATTTAACATTATAACGCCGGCAAACCTTCCTGTTTTTGCCTCTGCTCTGTAGGAGAAGTAGTGCTGTGTGTTGCAACATGTACACTCATTTAAAAATCCGATATTTTCACTATTTATCCCGCATGCCGATAGTTGAGATAGTAAGATTTTGTTAATATCAAGATAAAAACTATCCTCTCTTTTTTGCATGGCATACTCTAAGCCCAACCCTTTTGCCTCTTTATAAATCTCACTGCCCACTTCATAACAACATACTCCGATAGTAGCACCGATGCTTACATGTAGATTCTCTACTTTAGTGCCAAATGCGCTTTGCATTGTTTGAACTACATTATTGATTATATTTTTAAATGCACCTGCGCGTCCTGCATGAGCTGCAGCAATAACTTTTTTCTCATTATCATAAAATAAAATCGGTGAGCAGTCAGCCACCATAACCATAAGCGGAGTATTAGGCTTGTTTGTAACAAGGGCATCACATGTCGGAGGTGTGTTAAACCCTTCATCCTTTACAATATGTACAATATCGGAGTGAATCTGATTCATATATATAAGCGAATTTTTTTCATACTCCAACTCTTGTGCTAAAAGCTCATGATACTCTTGAACGCTTAGCTCATCGTCACCGACATGAAACGCAAGATTGCCACTATCTCTTGTGGTAAAAGCATGTTTTAGGTCTGCAAAATTGTTTAATATGTTACTATGATAAAATTTCATATAATGATTATAACAAAAAACAGGGGTCAATTTTGAGTAAATTTAGTTTATATCCGGTAACTTTGGATGGTTTGGACGCAGAAGTAAAAAGAGAGGAGATTAGAGCATATTTTCACAATACATTTAATATTTTTGAGAAGATTTTTGACGTTTTAAAAGATGATGATGTCTTTTATATGCAGTCGGAGGCGACTCGTCACCCAATGATATTTTATTTTGGACATACTGCAACCTTTTTTATAAATAAACTGATTTTTATGAAGATAATAAAAGAGCGCATAAATCCTGAATTTGAGTCTATATTTGCCGTGGGTGTAGATGAGATGGCATGGGATGATACGCAAAGCGGACACTACAGATGGCCAAGTGTAGAGGAGGTTAGGGCATATAGGGCAAAAGTCAGAGAAGTAGTCGATGAACTTATCACGACTCTGCCTCTAAGCCTGCCTATTACAAAAAAATCCCCCATGTGGATTGTACTTATGGGAATTGAACATGAACGTATTCATATTGAGACCTCGTTAGTTTTGCATCGTCAAATGCCGCTTGAGCATGTAAAAGAGGTAGAGGAGTTCAATATATGTTCTCATAGTAGTATTGCGCCTAAAAATGAGATGCTTAAGGTAGATGGCGGTGATGTTGTTTTGGGAAAAGATGACTCCGATAATCTCTATGGTTGGGATAATGAGTATGGAGAGTATATAGAGAGTGTTGGGGATTTTAAGGCATCTAAATATCTGGTAAGTAACAGCGAGTTTATGGAGTTTGTAAATGCAGGCGGATATGAGAGCGATGAGTATTGGGATGAAGAGGGGAGAAAGTTTCTAGAGAAAAGTGGTGCAAAACATCCGACTTTTTGGGTGCTTGAAGACAAAGAGTATAGATACAGAACCCTCTCAAAGATAATAGATATGCCGCTAGATTGGCCCGTAGATGTAAATGCGCTAGAAGCAGAGGCATTTTGTCGCTATAAGAGCAAAAAGGATGGAGTTGTCTACTCTTTGCCTAGTGAAGCCGAATATAGATTGATTTATGATTATGCAAAGTTAGAGGATATCCCGGATTTTCATGAGAGTAGAGCAAACTTGAATTTTTATCACTACTTTAGCTCATGCCCCGTAAATGAGTTTGGTTTTAACGGTATATATGATGTTGTCGGAAATGTTTGGCAGTGGAGCAAAACACCTATATTTGGATTTGATGGTTTTGCTATCCATCCTGCTTATGATGACTTCTCTGTACCTACTTTTGACAATAAACACTCACTTATACTAGGCTCATCATGGGCTAGTAGCGGAAATCTTATCATGAAGTATTCACGTTATGCATTTCGCAAGCACTTTTATCAAAATGCAGGCTTTAGGTATGTTATATCAAGCTTGAGTGCAAAGGTTCAGAGTGATATATATGAGAGCGATGAATTAGTATCGCAGTATTGTGAATTTCAGTATGGAGATGAAGAGTTTGGCGTTGAAAACTTTGCAGTAGCATGTGCTAGAATAGCTGCAGAATTTGCAACAAATACTGAAAAAGCCCTTGATTTGGGATGTGCAACAGGGCGAGCATCATTTGAACTTGCTAAGAGCTTTGATGAGGTAGAGGGGATTGATTTCTCGGCTAGATTTATAAGTGTTGGCGTAAAACTAAAGGATGAGGGCTACTTGGCTTATAGGGTAAAAACAGAGGGCGATTTAAGCGAGGATAAAAAGGTTACGATAGAAGAGCTTGGTTATGAGAGCGTGAAAGATAGAGTCTCTTTTTGGCAGGGGGATGCATGTAACTTAAAGCCAAACTTTAACTCCTATGATTTGGTCATGGCGACAAATCTTATAGACAGACTTTACAATCCAAGACTATTTTTAAAGAGCGTTCATGAGAGATTAAATGAGGAGGGGGTCTTGATGCTAACATCTCCATACACATGGCAGGAGAGTTCAACCAAAAAAGAGTTCTGGCTTGGTGGCTACAGAGATGATAGCGGCAAAGAGATAAAAACAATAGATACGTTAAAAGAGATTTTAGGCAAAAAATTTGAACTCATTCATCTACAGAATTTGGAGTTTGTCATAAAAGAGACGGCTAGAAAGTTTCAGCATAGTATTGCAGAGGTGAGCGTGTGGAGAAAGAGGTGAGTTATAACTTTTTAACCTCTGCGCCAAGGGAAGATACAAATGCCGAGAAGTATGTTTTAAGAGAGAAGCTCTTTGGGAGCCAAGATGTGCTTCCGGCATGGGTGGCAGATATGGATATAGATACACCTCCGTTTGTTCTTGAAGCCGTAAAACAAAGGCTTGAACATCCAATCATTGGTTATGAAGAGGTTCCAGATAGTGCATTTTTGGCTCAGGCAGAGTGGATGAAAAAAGAGCATAACGTAACTTTTGAGTTAGAAGATATGCTCTACTCGCACTCCGTAGTAGCGAGTATAAATGTAGCCATAGAGGCTTTTAGTGAAGTAGGCGATAAGATAATAGTCCAAACTCCGGTTTACTCTCCGTTTTTTCATAGCGTCTTAGAGCATGAGAGAGAGCTTCTTAAGAATCCTCTAAAGCAGAGTGAGGATGGAAGTTACACTTTTGATATAGATGATTTGAGGGCAAAGATAGATAGTAAAACAAAACTTCTACTTTTATGCTCTCCACATAATCCGGTTGGACGTGCTTGGAGAAGAGATGAGTTAGTGCAGATTTTAGAACTCTGCCTTGAACATAATATAATAGTCTTTAGTGATGAGATCCACTGTGATCTAGTTTATGCACCAAAGAGGCATATACCCTTTGCCTCCCTCTCTAAAGAGGCAAGAGATATTAGCGTAACGGCAATAGGAGTCGGCAAGACGTTTAATATGGCTGGATTTGCCATGAGCAGCGTGGCAATACCGGATAAAAATCTTAGAGATAAATTCTTAAAAGTCTATAATCGTATCCATTTTGCACATGGAAGTTCTCTCTCACATGTAGCTTTTGAAGCGGCATATACAGAGAGTAATGAGTGGCTAAAAGAGCTCAAAGAGCATCTTTTTAAAAACTACAACATGTTAAAAGAGGTATGTGGAAAATATCCGCAACTTATAAAAATAGTGCCCATTGAGGCGACATATTTAGCTTGGCTTGATTGTAGAGGGATGGGGGTTCGTGATAAAGTGCTGAGAGACTTTTTTGTCAAAGAGGCAAAATTAGGGCTTAGTGCAGGGATAAGTTTTGGCAGAGAGGGGAGCGGTTTTATGAGATTGAACTTTGCCGTTACTTCTGATAAAATGTCGCAAATAATAAAAAATTTACAAAAGGCATTAAAGAATTTTAGGAGAGAGAGTTGATTGATATAAACTGGGATGAGTTTAAATTTTTTAAGCAGTACAGCGAGAAGAAAGATGATAACTTTGAGGTGCTCTTAGACTTTCTAAAAAGTTACTACTCCATGACAAATATTAAAGAGATGTATGAGACGATGGCAAATGACGATATCGCGCAGATGATGCTAAATAAGCGGGATATATGCTCGGTAGAAGATCTAGAGAAGCATCTTTTTAGAAACTTCAATGTCGCAAAATAATCTAGCAAAGATAGCCTCATTTTTGGCTAAACATCATGTTTTGACTCTAGCTACATCCGATGGATTAAAGCTTAGTGCGTGCAACCTTTTTTATGCCTATGATTTGCAAAAAACTTCATTTGTAGTTGCAAGCAGCGATGAAACTGAGCATATAAAAAATACTTCAAAAAATCCATCGGTTGCAGGAACGGTTGTTTTAGAGACAAAAACTGTAGGCAAGATAGAGGGAGTTCAGTTTAGAGGTGAGTTCTCAGAGAGTGAGGATGATGAGTTAAAAAAGCTCTATTTTAAAACTTTTCCATATGCTCTTGCTATGAATCCGAAGCTTTGGCAGATAAAGATTAACTACTTCAAACTAACGGACAATACCTTAGGATTTGGCAAAAAGATTATTTGGAAGGCTTCTTCTCTTTAAACATAGTGCAGTCACTTCCGCTACTTTGAAACACCATAAGCGAGGGTATTTGCGCTGATTTAAATCCATATGCTTTGCATCCATGCGGTCTTTTTGCTTCCCATGTAACAAAATAGTATTGACATCTTCTACAGTTAATTCTTTTCATGCAAGCTCTTAGTTTAAGTGCGCTATTTTAGCATATTTGGTACAATGCCCCATAAAATAAAGCAACTAGTTGCCCCTTGAGGGTATGAAACAGATTAAAGGAAGAGTGATGGATAAGATATTGTTGATGCTGCAACTTCAAGCCGATTTAAATGAAGCAACAAACGGAGATAAGTGGACTGAGGGAGTTACAAAAAACGGTAAGCTTATAAACTGGAGAAGATGTATATATATGGAGTGCGCAGAGATGATTGACTCCTTTACGTGGAAGCATTGGAAAAATATAGACCAAGAGGCAGATTGGGATAATCTACAAGTTGAAGTTGTAGATGTCTGGCACTTTATTATGAGTTTAGCGATAGAGAACTACTCTCAAACCCTAAGAGGGCAAGTTGAAGATTTGGCAATAGATATCTCAGAGTTACAGAGTTTTAAAAAGATAGATACAGAAGATGAACTATTTGCAAAACAGGATGAGACTATCTACAAGATAGAGTCTATTATGATAGAGGCTCTATCTAGGGATTCGCTACAACTTGAGAAGCTTTTAGGTGATTTTTTTGATTTGGTGCTTATGAGCGGACTCAACCTTGAGAGCCTCTATAAGCTTTATGTAGGGAAAAATATCTTAAACCAATTTAGACAAGATAACGGTTATAAAGAGGGCTCTTATATCAAAGTATGGGCAGGGGAAGAGGATAATGTAGTAATGAAGAGAGTTTTAGAGCAAGACAGCGGCATAAAACCTGATGCTCTATACAGAGAGCTTACAAAACTCTATTTGGCACTAAATAAGAGTTAAGTGTTGAGCAGCTTATTAGATATAAAAAACCTCTCCTTTGGTTATACAAAAGAGCTACTGCTTTTTGAGGAACTTTCACTCTCTTTAAAAAAAGGGGAGATAAAAGCGATTGTTGGAGAAAGCGGAGCGGGGAAGAGTACTCTCTTTGAACTAATAGTCGGCAATCTTGTTCCGCTCTCTGGAGCTATTAAAAGCTCACGTACTTCGGAGGTTTTTCAAGACCCCTATAGCTCTTTTCACCCAAGCTATACACTTTTAAATCAGATAAAAGATGTCGCAAATATAGATGAGCTTGATTTCTATCTAAAAAATATAAATCTAGATTATGAACTTCTTTTAAAGTTACCTCATGAGCTCTCAGGCGGGCAACTTCAACGCGCTTCAATCCTTCGTGCAATGCTTATGAAGCCTGAGCTACTTCTGCTTGATGAGCCTACTTCTGCACTTGATAATATTATTCAGCTTGAAGTCATGAGTATGCTTATCAAACATCTCGATAGAATGGGAATGTTGCTTATTACGCATGATTTGGATTTGGCTAAGTGGTGCGCCGATGAGATTATTATGATTTGAGGCGGTTTATTTTATAAATAGCTTTGCTAGATAAAAACCGCTTCCAGCCATAATAATTGTGCCAAAAGCATTGAGTGATATATTTATAGCCGCTAAAAGTATATGACCGCCGCTTAACAGTAAAAAGCTCTCAAATGCAAATGCAGAGTATGTTGTAAGAGCACCTAGTACTCCGGTAGAAAGAAAAGATTTCATATGCAAAGAAAATATTGTCGTGTACATAAAATAGGCAATTAAGATACCCATTAAAAAACTTCCTATCAAGTTTACACCAAGTGTTCCATACGGCAGGTCGTGCGGAACTTTATGTGAGATAAGGCCGTTAAAGTAGGCTCTAAGCACTGCGCCTATAAAACCGCCGCTACCTATGGCTAGGATTGTTTGCCAGCTCATCGTCATACACCTTTTGCATTTTATTGCGCAGATTACTTAACCACTTATCGTCACTCTTATCCGCGATAAACGACTCTAAAAAGATTGCCTTTATACGTCCGGGTTTATAATAGAACTCTTTTATGTTGTAATATTTTGATGTCTGCATTAAAACAACAGGCTGAACACGAAGCTTGTTAGCATCAGCTATAATCTTTGCTCCGGATTTAAAGGGAAGCATAGTGCCTGTAGTAGAGCGTGTACCCTCTGGAAACATAGTTATAACTCTGTTAGTTTTAAGAATACGTTTAGCATCTCTTAGAAGCTTGATTAGAGATGTTTTGCTCTCTCTCTCAACAGCTATATCTTTTGGCATTTTAAGAATTAAACCAAAAAAAGGCATATCAAACAACTCTTTTTTTGCAACCCATGTAATATCTCTTTTGCTAATTGTCTCCATCACTACAATATCCAAATCACTTTGATGATTTAGCAAAAACATCTGCGCATCAGGGTCCTCTTTTCCTTCAACTTCAACTGTGAAAAAGATTCCTATTCTAATAAGCCAAGCAGATAATTTTCTGCTGTAAGGTCTTGGAAGAATATGAAAGGTAAGAATCATAATAGTAAGGGATGTAGCTATTATGATTGTTGCAAAGAGCCAACTAACGTGAGCAAATATCTTCATTTTTTACCCATCCTATTTTTTCATTTTCTAACAGCACTTTTACCCAGCCTTTTATCTCATCCTCTTGTTTAAGATGATATACGCTTGAAGTAGTCTCAAATATTGTTCCGTTTACAAGGGGAAGAAGATAGATATTTGAGTTCTCCTTGATGCAGACCTCTTTTGAAGGAGAGCCAACATATGCTATATATGTTAGAGGCAAGAGTATAAAGATAAGATATATATATTTTCGTCTCCATAAGATTATAAAAAAAGCAATTACGGCAACAGCTGCGGCTGCTGCCATTTTAAGTATCTCATGAGATTGGTTTTTTGGTTTTAAGTCACTTTGCGTTGTCACACTGTCATCATCAACGATGATTGGTATATAGATAGGGATAAATCTATTTTTTTCTAAATTAAAGTATGAGAATGATAAGTTTTCTAGTTTTTTATCTATTATTGCATAGTATGTAATTTTTGAGTCAAAGTAAGACTCTGTAATAGATTCTACCCCTTGCTTATAGACATTGTTTAGAGAAAGAGCCGAAATATCGCAATTAGAAGCAGTAGCTACAAATACTACTATGTTATGAAGGGCGTCATAGCTTGTAGTTTTGTACTCAAGTATCTCAAACTCCTTTGCCACAATATGAGAGAAATCTTTTTTTGGATTCAAGGAGATGACATTTAACTCTTTACCGAGCAGTGTTGTAGGTCTGCTCTCCTCATTATTATTACCTATTAGAGTAGCTGTAAAATCAGGAAGTCTGATTGTGCTTGATGTTGCTAAAAAATGAAAAGTTTCATAGTAGTATCTTGAGTCAATCTCTCTTGATGGGAATTCACTTAGAAGCTTTAACCCCTGTGAGTTTGTGGCAGTATAGGTAATGTCCATAAAATCCTTAACCGTAGATAGAGCTTTTATGGTAACGGTAAATATCTCGCCCTCTAGTACTCTTGATGGAATTTTCTCATAGCTTAGATAGATTACTTTTGGAAGGTTCTCTATCTCACTATTGCTCATAAATGTAGTATTATTAATATTTTGGGTATTAGTAGAGTTATTTAAGTCAACACTCTGTGCAGATGCTAGGAGAAAAACGCATACTAAGAGAAAAAGTCTCACGCTTTTAGAAATCCTTGTAACATCTTAAGTCCGTCATCGCTTCCGAGAATTTTTTCCATTGCACGTTCAGGGTGAGGCATAAGTCCAAAAACATTTCTCTCTCTGTTACAGATTCCTGCAATAGCGTCTATACTGCCGTTTGGATTTTTAATATCCCCATCTTCATCGCAATACTTTAAAAGAACTTGATTATTTTCATAAAGCTCTTTTAGACCGTCTTGATCTATATAGTAGTTTCCGTCATGATGAGCTATTGGAATATTTACAACATCACCGTTGCTCAACTCTTCTAAAAATATATTGTCGTTATCTATAACTTTTAGGTGATGATGCTTTGAGATAAAGTGAAGGCTCTCGTTTCTCTTTAGCGCACCGGGAAGCAGCCCTGCTTCAGTTAAAACTTGAAATCCGTTACAGATACCTAAAACTTTTCCACCGCTGTTTGCATATTTTGCCACTGCCTTCATAACGGGAGAGAATTTTGCAATAGCTCCGCTTCTTAAGTAGTCTCCATAGCTAAATCCTCCGGCAACTACTAAGAGGTCTGTGTCAGATGGAACACTCTGCGACTTATGCCATAAAATCTCCGTTTTAGCGCCAAGTTTTTCAAAAGCATACTGTGTATCATATTCGCAGTTCGTGCCGGGAAACTGTAAAATAGTTACTTTCATTTTACCAACTCTATGTTGTAGTCTTCAATTACGGTGTTTGCAAGAAGCTCTTCGCACATCTTTGTAACATCTGCCATAGCTTTTGTCTCATCACTCTCATCTAGGTTCAAAACTATCTGCTTTCCGATACGAACATCACTTACATTATTAAAGTGCAGAGACTCTAATGCATGGTGGACGGCTTTACCTTGAGAGTCTAATACTCCGGCTTTTAAAAATACGTTTACTATAACTTTCATCATCTTTATTTCCCTAAAATTCTATTTAAAACTTGTTCGTATGCAACAGTTAGTCCGCCTAAACCTTGACGGAATCTGTCCTTATCCATCTTTTCACCGCTTGCCATATCCCAAAAACGGCAATTGTCAGGGCTAATCTCATCTATAAGAATAATATTGCCGCTACTATCTTTTCCAAACTCAAGTTTAAAGTCAACTAGATTAAGACCTTTAGAGGCGAAATAAGGCTTAAGGATATCATTTATCTGTCTTGCCATTCGGCGAAGTTTGTCAAGCTCATCTTGAAAATTAACCAAACCGAGGATAAGTGCATGTTGGTCGTTTAGTTTAGGATCACCCAATGCATCATTCTTGTAGTCAAACTCAACTAGAGTAAAAGGAAGAACCGTTCCATCTTTTATACCTAGGTTACGGCTTAGACTGCCCGTTGCAATATTGCGAACGATAACTTCTATGAGAATAACCTCTGTCTTTTTATGAAGCATATGGTTATCATCAAGCATCTTTACAAAGTGTGTCTGTATGCCCTCTGCCTCTAAAAGCTTAAAGAGTTCTGTTGAAATCTTGTTGTTAAGCGCACCTTTTCCCGCTTCGCTAGATTTTTTCTCTCCGTTAAACGCAGTCAAGTCATCTTTAAACTCTGAGATAAGAAGGTTTTCATCATCAGTCGTAAACAGTTTTTTTGCTTTTCCCTCGTAGAGGACCTCTCTCTTTTGCATCTTTTTATAATCCTTTTGTAATAATTAATGCTTTTAAAATATCAACACCGACTTTTAGTTGCATGTCTTTATTTATCATCTCATCAGTTATGATGTATTTTGAGTCTTTTTGAGTCTCTTTCTCCTCTTTTTTACCGTCAACTTTTTCTAGTTCTTCTTCTAGGTGTTTCTTTAAGTCAGCCTCTTTTATAGCAAATTCATTTTTATTTACCGTTGCTTCACCTGGAAATACCTCTATATCAGGCTTTACTCCAAGAGCTTGAATTGTTCGTCCGCTTGGAAGGTAGTATCTTGCAATTGTAAGTTTAATAGCTTCCTCTTCCGTTATAGGAAGTACCACCTGAACGCTTCCCTTTCCAAAGGTGTTTTGACCTACTACAATAGCTCGCTTATGATCTTGAAGCGACCCGCTTACAATCTCACTAGCACTCGCACTTCCTCCATTTACAAGGACAACTAAAGGGACATCCGTTAAGGTATTTGAGCTTTTTGCAGAGTATATCTCATCATCTGCCTTGTTTCTACCTTTTTGAGAAACTATGTCTCCTTCATCAACAAACATATCTACGAGTCCGACAGCTTGATCAAGAAGTCCGCCGGGATTGTTTCTTAAGTCAAGAACAATACCTTTTGTTGATGATTTTCTTTTCTTGATAGCTTTTGAAATCTCTTCATCAACTTTCTTATCAAAGCTTGTTACGCGTATATACTGTATGTCATTGCCTATAGATTTTGCATATACCGACTCAATAGTGATGATTCCTCTTACTATTTTAATTGTCAGAGGCTTGCTCTCACCCTCTCTTACAACCATTAGCTCAATAGGAGTACCGACTTTTCCTCTCATGATAGAAACGGCTTCATCGATTGTCATGTTAAGAGTTGATTCTTTATTTATTTTTAAAATAATATCTCCGGCTTCTATGCCTGCTTTGTCAGCCGGAGTGCCTTCAATAGGAGCAATTACGGTAAGTGCACCGTCTCTGATTCCGACTGTAATGCCAAGACCGCCAAACTCGCCGTTTGTTTGAACTTTTAAATTTTTATAATCTTTTTGTGTTAAGTAGTTTGAGTGGGCATCTAAGTTGCTCATCATTCCCTCAAGTGCTTTATCCATTAGCTCTTCAATAGTTATGTCATCTACATTATACTGCTCGACAATGCTTATGACTTTTGTAAATTTTGCTAAAGATTCAAGCCTAGACGCCTCTTTGCTTTTCGTTTTCTCCGCGTCAGAAGCAAAAAGATTTGTTGAAAACAGTAGAGCCAAGGCAACCGTTACAGAGGCAAAACCAAGGGTAAGTAGTTTTTTATTTTTCATTATTTTTCCTATATGAAGTAAAAAGGACATTATAGTAAAAAGCTGTTTAAATAACAACTTGAATGAAATTGATATATAGTAATTTTTATTTAAATTACTTTTAATATAATACGAAAATTTAATTAAATAAGGCATAAAAACAATGAGCAGTATAAAAGAGTATTTAAGCACAGACCATGGTCGTTGTGATGAGCTGTTTGCAAGCATGGAAGATGCAGTAACAAAAGATATACAGAGTGCAAAAGAGGCATATGAAGAGTTTGCTAATGCGACAGAGAGACACTTTCAGATGGAAGAGCGTGTTATGTTTTTAGAGTTTGAGCAAAAAACGGGAATGACGCAAGGGCCGACTGCTATGATGAGACATGAACACGCGCAGATGAGAAATCTAATCTCGGACATGGGAGAAGCAATAGATGATAAAGATAAAGATAAATTTTTTGGAAGCAGCGAAACGTTGATGATTTTAATGCAGCAACACAACATGAAAGAGGAGCAGATGCTCTACACCATGGCACAGCAGCATCTAAGTGCAGACTCTGAGCGTATCGTAGATATGATGAACTCTATGATTGTAGAGTAAAGAAGAGATATAGATTTGGATTTTAACGGACTATCTGTAGATCAAGCGCCACCGATATCGGCACCGATTAGATTTTTTTTAACAGCACCTCTTTTTGCAATCTTAGCCGGAGTTTTAATACTCTTTAGTGATGCTGCGTCTTTGGCGAGCAGGCACTCCATAGAAGCAATCGTAATAACGCATGCTATAACTATCGGCTTTTTAAGTTTTGTAATGTTTGGAGCGCTTACTCAGATGTTACCGGTCTTAGCCGGAGTTAAAATTGCAAAAGTGGATTTTGTCTCTAGGCTCTCATATACATTTCTGCTAAGCGGTGTTTTATCTATGATATTTGGACTCTGGCTAAACATTCAAATATTGATATTTGCCGCATCTGCTCTGCTTGGAGGCGGTTTTTTAATTACTATAATCTCTATGCTGCTTGCCCTAAAAAACGTTATAAATTTTACTCCAAGCATAAAGGCTATGATTACCTCTCTTATTTTTGCCCTTTTAATTACATTAATTGGAGTTCACCTCTTAGCATCTTACGGAGTTGGAAATTTTTCTGAGTCTCATCTCTTTTTTGCAAATACTCATAGTGTTTGGGCAATTTTCGGTTTTGCCGGAATTTTGATTATCGGAGTCGCTTTTCATATACTGCCTATGTTTTATGTAGCACCGAAGTTTAAGCGATTTTGTAAGCAGAGAGTTGTTCTGCTCATAAGCTTAGGACTCCTCTTTTGGATGGTTTTAAATCTTTTTTTAGATTCATACGCAATTGTTGCAAAAATTTGGATTATTACATTTTTTTGGGCATTTGCTACAACCGTGCATATTAAACTAAATACACGCCGTAGAAAAGTTAGTGACATAACAATCTGGTACTGGAGGAGCGCTTCTGTTTTTATGACTTTGGGTGCTTTCTCATGGGTTATAAACGATTTTTTCAACTCTGAGTATATAGTGATAGTCTCTGTTATGATAGGCGGAGGGTTTATACTCTCCATTATGACGGGTATGTTATACAAAATAGTTCCGTTTTTAGTCTGGTTTCATCTTAATGCAAAGGGATATATGAGTATCCCTACAATGAATGAGATGATAAACAAGAGGCTTGCAACAGCGCAATTTGTGCTCTTTATAATCTCTCTTATAGGCTTTGTTGTCTCATTTTTTGCACCATACCTTCTGTCACTATCTGCTATTGCTTTTATTATCAGTATGTTAATATTAGAGTACAATGTCATCAGTCCTGTTTTGATATATCTCAAAACAATCAAGACCAAACCTGATTTTGACATGAGCATGTTTGCAGCTACAACACAACAGCAGAAGTGATAATAATTAAAATGCAAGGAGATACATAGTGCCGAGTCATAGAAATATTATATTAATAGGCTTCATGGGTGTTGGCAAGGGTAGCGTTGCTCGTGAGGTTGTAAAAATATCTAATTATATATCAGTAGATACCGATGATTTGATAGAGAGTATGGAGAATAGAACCGTTAAAAAAATCTTTGAACAAAGCGGCGAAGAGTATTTTAGAAAGCTTGAAAAAAAGGTTTCTGTGTGGCTAGAAAATAGTGTTAATAACACCCTTATCTCAACCGGCGGCGGATTTTATAAGCAAGAGAACTTAAAAGAGATAGGGATTGTTGTTTTTTTAAACTCACCTTTTGATAAAATACTAAAACGGATAAAAACTCATCCAAATGCGTCAAAAAAACTTAAAAAAAGACCGTTGTTAAATGATTTAAGCAGGGCAAAAGAGCTATATAATGAGCGCTTACCCGAGTATATGGCTGTTGCAGATATTACAATTGACGTAACTAATAAGAGTGCGCTTGAGTGTGCTAAGGAACTTCTAAAAAAGGTAAAAGAGTATGCGTAAAATTTTTATATTTTTGGTACTAGGTATATTGATTAATCTCTTTGCATCGGAGATAAAGTGGATGAAGGATTATCATGAAGGGATTAAGGTTGCGCAACAGAGTACAAAGCCGATTCTTTTTGTCTCATCAAGCCACGCTTGTAAATATTGTGTAATTTTGGATAATACTACATTTAAAGATGCAAAAGTAATAGAGGAGCTCAATAAAAATTTCGTATCGGTCATATCTTATAGCGATGAAAACGACTATCTACCGACAGAGCTATGGAGACCGGGAACTCCGGCTATCTGGTTTTTAATGCCAAACGGCGAGCCTATGTATGAGCCGCTAATGGGTGCGATGAATGCAGAGAATTTTTTAAAAGCTCTCTCTATTGTTGAGGAAGAGTTTAATAAGGAAATAGAAAAAAAATGATTTTTACAAATTCAAAAAGCAGTAGTTTTAAAGCAGATTTTGACGAGCTTCTAAAAAGAGGCAAGATGGATATAGAGTCGGTAAGTGTTATTGTCGGAAATATTATCAGCGAAATAAGAGATGAGAAAAACGATGCACTAAAACGCCATATTGTCAAATTTGACAACTGGACTCCAAAGAGTGATGAAGATTTGAAAATATCTGTTGAGGCTATGGAAAAAGCGTATAACAATATTGACAATAAGTTAAAGGACTCCTTGCATTTGGCATATGAGAGAATAAAAAGTTACCATGAAAAGCAGAAGCCCAAATCTTGGTTTGACACTGAAGAGAATGGAACTATTTTGGGTCAAAAGGCTACAGCTGTTGATAGTGCAGGGCTTTATATCCCGGGAGGAAAAGCGGCTTATCCCTCATCACTTCTCATGAATGTAATTCCTGCTCAAGTTGCCGGAGTAAAAAATATAGTCATATGTACACCGACACCACAAAACGAACCAAATGAACTTCTGCTTGCCGCTTGTCACCTGTGTGGAGTTAGCGAAGTATATAAAGTAGGCGGTGCGAGTGCAATAGCCGCAATGGCGTATGGTACACAAACTATTCCCAAAGTTGATGTAATTACGGGACCGGGCAACATATTTGTAGCGACTGCAAAAAAGATGGTTTTTGGCGAGGTCAACATTGACATGATTGCAGGTCCGAGTGAGATTGGAATTTTGGCGGATGATAGCGCAAATCCTTCACATATGGCAATCGATATGCTCTCTCAAGCAGAGCATGACGAGATGGCAAGTTCAATCCTAATAACTCCGTCGCAAAAATTAGCGGATGAGGTTAAGATTGAGCTAGAGACTTGGTTAAAAAAACTCCCTCGTCAAGAGATTGCAAGAGAGTCGATAGAGAAGCGCGGGGCAATTATTGTAACGAGTGACATGCAAGAAGCAGTTGCTCTTATGAATGAGATAGCACCGGAACATTTAGAAGTTGCGACAACATCTCCTTTTGAGTTGCTACCAAGTATAAAACACGCGGGAGCAATTTTCTTGGGACATAACACCCCAGAAGCGATAGGCGACTATATTGCAGGTCCAAACCATACTCTTCCGACAGGCGGAACAGCAAAGTTCTACTCTCCGCTTGGAGTAGAGAACTTTATGAAAAAATCTTCAATTATCTATTTTAGCCAAAAAGCTATAAACGAGATAGGCTCTGAATGCGCATTAATTGCAAATACAGAAGGATTGACTGCACATGAGGAGTCAGTCAGGGTAAGGCTTAAGAGCTAAAGCACTACCCAGCTCTCTGTTTTTCAAATATTCCCAATAATAGAAAATATTATAAAATTATCACATTTTTATAACTAATTTAAGCTTTATATAGATAGTATACTCGTAGTAAGAACTTCCGTTTTTTAAAATAAGGGTTTTTTATTCAAAGATTAACTGTAGTTATAAATCTAACATTTGTCTAATAGATTAGGCTAGAAGGAGAATATATGCAATTAGGCTTCCTAGTTGATTTACATCTGTGTATGGGATGTAAAGGGTGTGAAATCGCATGTAAGGTGGAAAATGAAGTTCCACTTAGTACATGGAGACTTCGTGTTAAGTATGTAGATGTGGGAACATTTCCTGAGACAAAAAGAACATTTACTCCACTTAGATGTAACCATTGTGAAAATGCACCATGTGAGAGAATTTGTCCGGTTAGTGCACTTCACTATTTAGATAACGGTATCGTAAATATTGATAAAGAGCGCTGTATCGGTTGTGCGGGTTGTGTAATGGCTTGTCCATATGGAGCAATTTACATTGATCCTCAAACACAAACTGCCGACAAATGTACATATTGTGCGCACCGTGTTGCTTCATCTATGATGCCGGCTTGTGTTGTTGCTTGTCCTGTTCAAGCAAATATTTTTGGTGACTTAGATGATCCGACTTCAAATATCTCTAAGTATATACAAGCAAATCAAAGTAACGTTCAAGTACGTAAGCCTGAAAAAGGGACTAATCCTCATCACTACTATGTAAATGGCGGTAATGTCTCTCTTAACCCACTTGCATCGTTCCGTCCTGAAGGTCATGACTTATTTGGTAAAATAACATCTAAAATGCCTGTAGGAGGACACCACTAATGGCGGCACATGAAATATTAGCAGCAACTAATGCTGTGGTTACTCTAGATGTAGGAATCCCAGGCATAGTTTGGCCTTGGTTAGTTACGGTAAATATGTGGGCAAAAAGTATTGGTACCGGTGTTATATTTATGCTCTTTATGCTTCTTAGAATGTATCCAGATTCGGTTAAAAATTTAAGGTTGCCGACTGCTATAGTTGCGTTTATTTTTATCAATATCTTCTTGCTCTTTACGCTTGCAGACTTGCATCAACCATTTAGAATGTGGCACATATTTGTTTACTCTAGCTGGTCTTCGGCAATTGCTTGGGGTTCATTTATGGCTTCAGCATTTTTGGGTCTTTTGACTCTACTTGTATTTCTTGCATATAAGAAAAACAATGAAACATATGACAAAGTACTGCTATGGAGCACTATTCTTGCAATACCGGTAACTCTTTATACGGCTGCATTAATGGCTCAATGTACAGCTCGTGAATTGTGGCAGATGCCGGCAGAGTCGGCTCAGATGATATTAGCAGCACTTCTAGCGGGTTCGGCAACTATGATTCTTCTTGGAGGAAACAAGCTCTCTAGTGAAGCAAAAAACACTCTTGGAGTTGTTTTAGGTCTAAGTGCTTTAATGGCATTTATAATCTATATGTCAGAGTATATCTTTGGAGCAATGAAAGCAGAGGAGATAGCAGCAGTTATCGGCTACATTAAAGGTGACGGACCATATACGGTTATGTTCTGGCTAGGTCAGTGGATGGCATATCTTTTACCGATGCTATTTATCCTTTTAAGCAGAGTTAGCAAAAGTGAGAGTATTTTAAAGCTTGCAGCTATTTTAGCGTTAGTCGGTCTTGCAATAGTTAAGCATGTATGGCTAATGATTCCACAATTATTACCAATGAGTTAGGGAGAATATTTAATGTATTTACAAAGTAGAAGAACATTTTTAAAAGGCGCCGCATTTACTGTAGCGGGCGTCTCAATTGCAAAAGGTGTATTTACGGCTGATGCTATAGCAGATTCAATCACTGAGAGCAAGTTTACAAATACTCCGGACTCTCTATCATTTTACCCTCCAATGAGTGAGTGGGATGATTTTAAAGAGCTAGATGGAGATGATTGGAAAAGAGGCGGTATAGATCGCCATGGTGTAAGAAGTGCTTCAAATCCTGAAGGTATTGAAGTTAATGACTACATGATAGTACCTACGGCATGTTCAAACTGTGAAGCTTCATGTGGTTTGACGGCATGGATTGATAAAAAAACATTTACAGTTAAAAAATATATGGGTAGTCCTCTTCATCCCGCTTCTCGTGGACGTAACTGTGCTAAAGGTTATGCAACACAATCGCAGATGTATGATCCAGATCGTATAGCATTCCCGCTTAAGCGTGCTCCGGGTTCTGCTCGTGGTGAAGGTAAGTGGATTCGTACTACTTGGGACGAGGCTATGACTACTATAGGTAATAAGATGCATGATGCTATTAAGGTAGGTGATGAATTATCTAAAAAATCATGTATGTTCCACGTCGGTCGTCCAAACGAAAATGGATTTACGGGGCAAGTATGGTCTACAATAGGGCAAGACTGCTTTAACTCACATACAAACATCTGTTCGTCAAATGGTCGTACTCCTACTATTCAGTGGGCAAATGACGATAGAACTTCTCCGGATTGGGCAAATGCAAAACTTATATTTCTAAACTCATCACATGCCGCAGATGCAGGACACTACTTCCAGCAGTCTGCTTCATTTATTGCAGATGCTAGAGCTAAGGGTGCAAAGATGGTAGTTATGGATCCTCGCCTCTCTAACTCTGCAGGTATGGCAGATCTCTGGATTGCAGCGTGGCCGGGTACTGAGCCTGTTGTATATCTCTATCTTGCTCAAAGAATGCTAAATGAAGGCACGGTAAATAAAGAGTTTGTTAAGAAGTGGCTAAACTGGGAAGTTATGCTAGATAATAAAAAGTATTTGGAGTTTATGGTTAGCAAGGGATATATCTCTAAAGTTCCATCTGGTGATGATTTTGATACATTCTTAGATGTTCTAAAAGAACTTTACTCTCCATTTACATTGGATTATGCAGTAAAAGAGACACATGTTCCCGCTTATAAGCTAGAGAAACTTTACGATATGTTTATCTGGGCAGGAACTTCTATCTCTACATACTTCTGGAGAGCAACAGCTGCAGGAAATCGTGGTGGATGGATGAGCGGACGTACAGGTTATTTATCGCTTGCTCTTCGCGGGGCTATCGGACCTGAGGGCGGTACATTTTTTCACCACTGGCATGTTATATCTGTCGGCGGAAAAGGTGGAAGTTCAACAGTCGGTCAAGGTAAACGTGGAGCAGAAGTTCCAAGAATTAATGCCTACAATGAGCTTTCTTGGCCGCCTGAATGGCCACTGTCAACTTATGAGCTCTCTTACCTTCTACCTCACCTTCTTTCTGATAAAAAATGGCAGAAAAAGTGGATAGATAAAGGATTTAGCGTTCCACAAAAACTTGCAGTTTGGATTCCTCGTATGTACAATCCTGTATGGATTAATCCGGATGGGTTTAGATGGATTGATACTATCAAAGATGAATCCAAAATGGAACTTACCATGAATCTCTCTCCGGTATGGTCTGAGACAAACTGGTATGTTGATTATATTCTACCTGTGGGTCTTGCAGGGGAGAGACATGATCAGCACTCAGAGGCTACAATGCCTGCACGTTGGACATCTTTCCGTCAACCTGTTATGAGAGTTGCGCTTGAAAAAGCCGGCTGGAAGCCTAAAAATCCTAACCGTGCAACTCTAGAAGCGCATATAAAAGCGGGTCTTGGAGAAGTTTGGGAAGAGAATGAGTTCTGGTTTGATATGTGTGTAAATTATATAGATCCAAAAGGTGAGCTATATTTAGATGAATCAAAAACCAAGACAATCAAATCTATGTGGGAGTCTAAAAAGAACCCAGGAAGACCGGTTACAATCGCTGAGTGGTATGATGCTGCATTTGGCGATAATCTTCCAAATCTAAAAGCAACTGCAACTGCAGATGAGAGATATAAAAACTCAGAGTATCCTGTATATGAGTATATGAGGGATCACGGTGCTTGGATGGAGGAGAATCATATCTACTCAGCACAAGAGCGTGAGATTAAAGATGACGGTAAAAACTATATTTCACATGGTCATAAGTATGACAAAAAAGATGTAACTATAAACAAAAGAACAGGTGTTATGACTGCTAAGAGCCATGGTAAGACAAAAGCTATCGGCATAGAGATTGACGGTAAAAAGATGGAAGGGTTTGCAACTCTAGATAAGAAACTTGACTTCTTCTGTGAGTGGCTTGCAGATGATTGGAAGTGGCCTGAATACGCTATTCCTTTCTATCCACGAAATGAGGACGAGAAGAAAGAGATGCCTCATATTCTCTCACATGTAAATCACTCTTACATGACGGAGAAAAACTCTTATGCTTTAAATACTGTATTTAGATTGCCATACAATATTCATACTCGTTCTGCAAACTCTAAACATTTAATGGAGATTTCGCAAAACCATGACCCAATCTGGATCTCAACTCCAGATGCTAAGCGTCAAGGATTTAAACGTGGCGATGCTATACGTGTTAGGATTGTAGATAGCGTAACCGGATTAGAGTCCGGTTACTTTGTGGCTATGGCAGTTCCAACAGAGGGTGTTTTACCCGGAACATTAGCATGTTCACACCATGGTGGTCGCTGGAAGCTTGTAAACTCCGTATCTGTTCCAAACGGTGTAACAGACGGCAAAGTAGATTCGCAGCCAGTTACTAGAAATATGAATGATCCTAAATTTTTGGCACACTCGCCGGAAAACGTCGGAAAAGATGGTGCTCAAATTAAGATTGAAGATTATGATGGAACAAGCGGCTTAAATAGTTTTGGTGTTCCGACTGCTGAACTTCAGATGGATGGAAAAATCGGTAAACTCAAATATGTTGAGGGTATCAAAGCGTTTAAAACCAAAAGATTTGCAGACTACAATAAAGATAGTGCAAATATTTGGTGGGATGGGCTTAGCGGTTCATGGCAAAATGCTGTAGCTGCTGCACATCCGGACCCTATTTCAGGTATGCACTGCTGGCACCAAAAGGTTATTTTAGAGCCTGCTCAAGCCGGTGATAAGATAGGTGATATATTCGTAAACTACGACAATAACTTTAAAATTTATGAAGGTTGGAGAGATCAGCTAACTCGTGGATTAGATGAGAACTCTACTCTTCGTCGTCCTCTTCATATTAAGCGTCCTTGGGTGCCTCTAGCTCGTGAGGCATATACGGTTAATATAACAAAATAAGTAATAAGCCTCATTAAGAGGCTTATACCTTATAAACTTACCCACCACATTCTAAGCCACAATCCAAAAGTGCTTGTATAGCCTACATCACTAAAAAACTCATTTTTATTTCTATCATATATAATCGTAGTAGGAAAAACAGAAACAGAATATTTTTGAGTAATTTGACCGGTAGTGTCATTAACGACATTAAAGTCTAAATTGCGACTCTTGAGGTAATCTCTTATCTCCTCATCGCTTCCTGATTTAAGAGCAATAGTTAAAACATTGTAATTTTGTGAAATAGTTTGAATGTTTTGTGCTTCAGCTTTACATGTAGGACACCATGTGGCCCAAAAATGAAGTAGTATAGGCTCATTTTTAGGCAACTCATAGGGTATATCCCCAAGAAGAGTAACCCTGTTTAAATCTAGAGGCTCTTTACTTACGGCACCACTTCTATAAAAACTTAAAATATTGGCAAAGATAATCATAACTACAAGAAAAATAGTTATCTCTTTGGCATATTTTATAAACTTATTTTTCATTTAAATCCATTAATCTACTATTTTAAAGCATAATTCCTCTTATTGTAAAGTATAGCATTCCCGCAAGTATAGCGGCAGCCGGTACTGTAATAAGCCATGCTGCAACTATTTTGTTGAAAGAGTCTCTCTTTACATACTGAATTTTTCTAGCTTTTTTTATGCTCTTCTTTGTTGATTTTATTATTTTTTTCTCATTTGCTATAAGCTTATATAGTTCAGCAATTCTAGTATAGTTAGCTTGAGATTTTTCATCTTTTTCTTCTAACTCTTTTAGCTCGTACTCATATGCACTTTTTGTAAGTTTTTCATCTTCTATAGCTGCTATATCATCTTCGATTGTGTGATTATTTTCATCTTTAACATAAAGCCACTCTCTTAAAAAACCAACTCCAAATACTCCACCTATAGCAATGTGCGTAGAGCTTACAGGCAAACCTAATTGTGAAGCAATAATAACGGTTAGCGAAGCTGCCATGGCTATTGAAAAGGCTCTTATTTGATCTAAATCTGTTATTTCACTGCCGACGGTTTTAATTAGTCCGGGACCATAGAGTGCTAAACCTAAAGATATTCCAACAGCACCCACGCCCATAACCCAAAGTGGAATAGAGGCATCTGATGAGACGCCGCCATTTACAATTGCATCATTAATTGCAGCTAAAGGACCGATTGCATTTGCAACATCATTAGCACCATGAGCAAAGCTAAGAAGAGCAGCCGCAAAAATAAGTGGGATTGTAAAAAGCGTGTTTACCGATTCTCTTGTGTTTTGTAGGGCAGTTGTATTAAAAGAGACTCTTCTTTTTACAATGACATAAACAAATATAGCCACTACTAAACCAATAGTAAATGCAGTAAAAAAGGATGGCTTATCTGTTATCTCTAATGATATCAAAGGTAGAGTGTTGAGGAGTTGTAATATCTTTGCCCATATATGCTTTACACCCTTTATTATAATATATGTAACAAATGCCCAAGACATAATAGCAACAAAAATTGGAACATAGGTCTTAGCAGCACTAATTTTATCCTCTTTAAAAACAATTGACTTTTTAATCGCAAAAAGAAAGCCTGCCGCAATTATTCCACCTAAAACAGGAGAGATAATCCATGAAGCGACTATACTACCCATTGTCGCCCAGTTTACAATACTAAACCCTGCTGCTGCAATTCCCGCACCCATTACGCCGCCCACAATCGCATGTGTTGTAGAGACAGGAGCTCTCATCATTGTTGCAAAGTTTAACCATAGTGCTGCGGAGAGAAGAGCTGCCATCATAGCCCAGATAAAGGGATCTGCATTTCCACCAAAAGCAGAGAGGTCGATAATTCCATTTTTAATTGTCTTAACAACGTCACCGCCGGCAATTAGCGCACCTGCAGTCTCAAAGATAGCAGCTATTATGATAGCTGTTGTAAGTGTAAGTGCTTTTGCACCGACAGCAGGACTTACATTGTTAGCAACATCGTTAGCACCTATATTCATTGCCATATATGCACCGACTAATGCTGCTACCGCAAGAAATAGGTTGTTAGATACACCGCCGTTGTTTAAAAAACTAAATGTCAAAACTCCTATCATAAAAAATAGAGCAAAGCCAAGCCTTGTAAAATCTGCAGCACTTTTTTTGAGTGCTTTTTTTTGAATTTTACTAACAGTACTAATTTCCATTAAATGCCTTTTTATTATTGGTGCAATTATATTGCAAAAGTAATTATAAACTAATTACATACTGCTTATCTAGTAGCGATTATACTATTTTTTAATATATGCTTTTATGATTTTTTGCTCCTGAGCAGGTCTGTCTGCCGCTGATGTTTTGACATTTTGAAGCTTATTTACTACACTAAATGATTCTGTGCTGACTTGACCAAATATAGTGTGCCTGCCGTTTAGCCAAGGAGTCGGAACTGTTGTAATGAAAAATTGACTTCCATTGGTATTTGGTCCTGCATTTGCCATGGCTAAGACCCCGGCATGAGAAAAGGTTTTGTCTTTGTACTCATCCTTAAACGGTTTGTTCCATATGCTACTTCCGCCTCTACCTGTTCCTGTAGGGTCTCCACCTTGAATCATAAAATTTTTGATTATACGGTGAAAGACAACACCGTCATAGTAACCATTTTTTACATGTGTTATGAAATTCTCTACTGCCAAAGGAGCAATATCAGCAAATAGTTTAAGTTCAATTACTCCCTGAGTCGTCTCTAAGACAACATGTGGCTCACTATTATCAGCATTTAGGTTTATGGATAGTAGCATAAGCATGGTAAGTATGATTTTTTTCATTTTTTCTCCTAATGAATATACAACGCAATTGTACCTATTTTTATTTAAATTTTGAAATTATCGTGTTTGGTTATATTTATAGAAGAGCGTAAAGATATTTAGATAAGGGAGAGTATTATTAGAAGAAATTTTGTCGCAAAAAGGATTGCGACAAAATAAGAGGTTTTATTTACCAGCAGCAACGCGGTCTTTAAGACCTTTACCAGCTTTAAATTTAGGAACCATCTTGTCCTTTGTAGTATAAGTTTTATCAGTTCCAGGAACTTTTCCACTTTTACCTTTTTGTAGTGAAGCACTAAAGCTTCCAAATCCTACAAGAGAAACATCCTCTTTTTTTACTAATGCAGACGCAACCGCATCTGTAAATGCTCTGATAGCTGCTTCAGCTTCAACTTTAGTCTTGTAATTACCGCTTGCTTGTACTAGTTCAACGAATTGAGCTTTATTCATAAATCTACCCTTGAATTTATAAAGATTTTCCGAAACCACATAACTTTAAAATATAATTTTATAATTATGTAATTCAGCTATAGACACTTTATAGTTTATTTGCTTAAATATTTCTTCTTTTTATATGAAAGTGATAAAAAATGTGAATTTTTTCTCTTTTTTAGTCCGAATTTTGCACGCCTAAGTAGTTTTGAGAGAACACTGCTAATATCATCAGCTATAATAAAAGAGGATAATTCTTTTATCTTTTTATACTTATTATTCTCTGTGTTAATAGATAAAAACACATCCTCTAGAGCATCTTTTTCTTGCTTTGTCAGTGTACTCATTATCTTAATCCTTTAGTTTATTGATTTTTCTAACAGCTCTAATGATCTCATCATCTTCTAATCTACCTAACATCTCCATAACAGCTATAGCGGCTTGAGGCTTTGCACGCCCTAGCTTCCAATCCTGATATGTACGCATAGATATTCCAAGTGAAGCGGCCATATCTTTTAGGGATATTTTTTTGCCGTTGTTTTTAGACTCTAAAGAGTTATGAAGAATATTAAATAGGTCGTTAATTTGCATAAAAGATTGTACGGTTTAAATACTTAAATATACATTTAATTATAAAATAAATACATATAAATATATATTATAAACATATAAATTGTTATATAATACTATTTAACTAAGTTCAAAGTATATTAAAATGATATTATATACGGAAAAACGTATATTATTTTCATAAAAAAGTATATAGATATTTAAAAAGAAGTGCTTTTTGGGAAGATGTTGCAGGTGATTTTAGGATTCTATGGCGATTTTTTTGTTTGTAGGGTGAAGAGTTATATAGTTATCAGACTCTATTAAGTAAAACGGCTCATATGCTTGCTCTTGTGTTTTGTATGTAAGCTCTTCACCGTTAAGGAGCATAAAAGTTATAGTATTTATGCCTCTAAAAGGTTCTTTAACGCTTATTTTTGCATGCTTTACACCGTTTACTATTTTATCTTGCTCGGTTTTAAGTTCATCAATTTTCTCTTTTAGTTGAGGAACTTCTGCTGGAGAGTGTTTTAGAGCTCCTTGAAGCTTATATTTTAAATCTTCCATCTCTTTTGTTACAAAATTGTATCTGCTATTTAGTGTTGGAATATCTTTATAATTTATTTTAAATAGATTATCCTCTCCGCTTACGCGTTTTATAGTAATGGAGTTAGATGCATAAACTTTAAGGTTGCTCTTTACATGCTCTATAGTTACGTTCTCTGCATAAACCGTGCCGCCTAGAGAGTTCTCTATCTCAACATCTGTAGCATGGACTTCACCGCCTTCTAGAAGAGCTATTTTTGCGCTGTGACATCTAAGTCTGCCTTTGTGTCTATTTATCGTAGCAAACTTTGCCTCTTGCGTTGAGTCTTTATGTGTAGCACCATCTATTATAAGATTTACAGCTCTGAGGCTTGATTTTGCACCGACATGTCCGTTTATGTGAATTGTCTCAGATGTAAGTTCAACACCCTCTCCCAGACTATCCAAGGAGGTATCGTTTTGAGAGATGATTACCTCTATGTTGTTGGCTTCATCTTTTGCAACAGAGTCTTGAACACGGGATAGGTGCCGCATTTTAATTTTATTATCTACATAGAAGTTGTTTTCATCAAAGTGAACATATCCCTTTAGCCTGCTTTTGTAAATTTTCTTATCATCATTTTCGACAATCTCTATACTTTTTTCATCTACATGACACTTTAGGTCTTCACTATTTTTTAAATATATATTATTTACTATCTCTCCAAATGCATTCATCCCGTTTTTACCAAAGATAGGTTTTATAAAATCAACTAAAACCTCCCCCTCATCAACTTCTATTACCTGATGAGTTCTCTCTTTTTGCAAAAAACGCATAACAAGCTTACTGCTTCTTCTTATTTCAGGTTCAAGCCCACTAAAAAGAGGAATCCTAACTTTTTTAACAAATCTACCGCCATAGAGATATTTAACAAAAGCTTTTAGCTTCTTTTTCATAGCTTCATCAAAAATATTTATTAAAATTTTGTTTATTGCTTTAATATTGTTTAACTCTTTTAGCAAAAGCATATATATCTCTTTTGGTTTATACTTTTTATATAAAATCTGTGAGTCTGGATGTATAATTATCGCAGGGGAGATGTTGTTGTTTGAGAACTCTATATTGTAATTTAATTTTACTATTTTTTTTGGAGTATCTGTTACTGTTATAGTATATAACTGCTTGATTTTAACATGTTCGTTAATCATCTTGTCATGGTCTGTAAAATAGTTGTGGATATCCTTAGGATAGAGCACAAAACTATCATCAGAGACTGTTTTTATATATGTTTCAACACCATTTAGATTAAACGAGAGATCTAAGGGCGAAGTGTTGCTTTCTGCTGCAAACTTATTTATAGTAGCGCTAATATTTTTTGTTTTAAATTTTTTAGTAAGCAAGCAGATCACTATAGTCATATTTTGAAAAGTCTAAATAGAGCTTTCCATCTTTATGTATCACTCTTATATCGTTGTCATATGCATCTAAAAATCGTTTTTTTATAGCTTTTCTCTGATTTGATTTAAGATTTAAGAGCTTTAGATACTCCTTTAGTTCTACTACTTCCAGATTTTTAGGAGCTGTTATCTTCTCTTGATGCTCAAAACTCTCAACTTCGTGAACGGTAGCAGCTTCGCGTTCAAACTTCATTTTTTTGTTAACAAGTTCTAAAATATTTTTTAACTGCTCATCTTTTGAGCTGTAGATACTCTCTATCTTGTCTCTCTCTGCTCGAAGCATCTGCTCTTTATCATCTATAAGTTTATCTATCTTTGACTCAAGCTGCACGATTTTGTTCTTTAAAAAACTGTTCTCTCTTTGGTATAGTGCTAAGACTGTTGCAACTGTTATTTTTGGTTTTTCTGTCTGGTTTTCCTCTTGATTATCTCTTTGAAGCGAATCTTTTGTTACTATTATATATGTCTTGCCATTTTCAATTATATAGTTAATTTTTTTCATCTTTATCTTAGAGTTGACCATCTCTTTAGACATCTTAAAGTATCTACAATATTCATCTACTGTTAATCTCATTTTGAATTCCCGATCAATTTTTTAGATATTTTATCATAATAAAGTTTTTATAAAAGTTATTTTAAATGAAGCCTATAATATAATTAAGAACAAATTTTATAAAAAGAGTTTAATAATGGGTATTTTAGATATTGTAAAGCCAGGTGTACTGTTTGGTGATGATGTGCAAAAAGTTTATCAATATGCTAAGGAGAACGGATTTGCTATTCCTGCAATTAATGTTGTCGGTACTGATTCTATAAATGCAATACTTGAAGCTGCGGCAAAAGTAAAATCTCCGGTAATAATTCAGTTTAGTAACGGTGGTGCGGCATACTATGCAGGAAAAGGTTTAAGTAATGAGAGTGAGAAAGCGGCAATTGCTGGTGCCGTCTCTGGTGCAATCCACGTTCATTTGATGGCGGAGAGCTACGGTGTTGCCGTTATTCTCCATACAGATCATGCGGCAAAAAAACTTCTTCCTTGGATAGACGCACTCCTTGATGAGAGTGAAAAATATTATAAAACGCATAAGAAACCTTTATACTCCTCTCACATGTTAGATTTATCCGAAGAGTCTTTAGAGGAGAATGTTGCAATTAGCAAAAAATATCTACAAAGAATGAGTAAAATAGATATGAGTATTGAGATAGAGCTTGGTGTTACCGGTGGAGAAGAGGATGGAGTGGATAACTCAAACATTGACAACTCTCTGCTTTATACCCAACCAGAGGATGTGGCTTATGCATACAAAGAGCTAAGTGAAGTCTCGCCACACTTTACAATAGCTGCATCGTTTGGAAATGTTCATGGTGTTTATAAACCCGGAAATGTAGTACTTACTCCAAAAATTTTGGATAACTCTCAAAAGTATATTCAAGAAAAGTTTGGTACTGATAAAAAACCTGTTAATTTCGTATTTCATGGAGGCTCAGGTTCAAGTCTTGAGGATATACGTGAGGCGATAAGCTATGGTGTTATTAAGATGAATATTGATACTGACACGCAGTGGGCCACTTGGAGCGGTGTTAAAGAGTATTATGAAAAAAACAGAGAGTATCTTCAGGGGCAAATCGGAAACCCAGAGGGCGAAGATAGACCAAATAAAAACTACTATGACCCGAGAAAATGGCTAAGAGCCGGACAACTTGCTTTGATAAAAAGAGTTGAGAGCGCATTTTCTGACCTTAATGCGATAGATAAAAATTAAATTTAAGTTAGGCTCTTATAGATATCTTCGATATTTTTTAGATGCGGATTTTGTAAAAAATATAAATCTAGCATCTTGTTTAATCTATTTTGATTAAATCTCCAAAACCGTTTTTTGTCAAACTCTTGATCGGTTGCTATGAGATTGAAGAGCTCTTTAGTGTCTAAATCGCCACCGTTTTCTCTGATAACTTTTATCATGAGATGTTGGAGTTGCTCTTGTGACTCCTCTGTAGTATCATCATCCTCTAGTTGCTTGTTTGGTAAAAATGCATATATTTTCCAGAAGCTAACTATAAAAAGCAGCGCGAAAAATATCAGCATAAGTGATGATGTAGAGATGTCCATATGGTTACCTTATTTTTTTTAACGAATTATAGGAGTAGTATCATAATATTTTGGTTAAAATTTTAGCCTAGGGAATAAAAATGAACGATAAAGTATTTACAAAACCGATAAAAAAGCAGTTTGAATTTGATGAAGAGGTTGCCGCTGTTTTTGATGATATGTTACAAAGAAGTGTGCCTTTTTATAAGGAGTCACAAAAAATTACAGAGTTTTTTGCCTTAAAACAGCTTGAGGAGGGAGGAGTTGCCTATGATTTGGGATGTTCTACCGCAACTCTTTTAATTAGCATAAGCAGAAAACTAAAAACAGTTGCCACTCTAGTGGGGCTTGATAACTCTGAAGCTATGCTTGAGCAAGCCAGAAAAAAGTGTGAGGCATTTAAAGCAGATATAGAGCTCAAATATGCGGACATCTTAGAGTATGGCTATGAGGAAGCAGACCTCTTTATAAGTAACTATACACTTCAGTTTATCCGCCCACTAATCCGCGAAGAACTTGTAAAAAAGATTGCAAAATCGTTAAAAAAAGGCGGTATATTTATATTTAGCGAAAAGATTATAAGTCATCACTCAAAGCTAAATAAAGATTTGATTGAGTGCTACTACGACTTCAAAAAAGAGCAGGGCTACTCAGAGTATGAGATAGTGCAAAAAAGAGAAGCGCTTGAGAATGTTTTAGTACCATATAGTGAAGATGAAAATATAAAAATGGCGAAAAATTGCGGTTTTTCACACTGTGAGGTGGTATTTCGCTGGGCAAATTTCGCCACTTTCATAGCTATAAAGTAAAATTGTTTCATATTTCGTCGTTGTTTTTTTCAATGTACTACAGTGTGCATCTTTAAAAAACGCCTATAACTATTTTGCAATTTTAATTTATAAAGACTACTTTATATCTACCAAACATTCCCTTTTGGCTTCTCTTCTTCGGCTCCGACTACATAGTCAATAACCGCATCTGCTTTTTTACTAAGCTCTTTATAGGTGATAATATCATCCTCTCCGCACTCTTTATGATAGTAGCCTTGAAGATCGTAATACTCTTTACACTCACTATAATACTTAGCTGAAATACCATGTTTATTTACACATGCAGAGAAGAGAAATAGCGTTGAGATAATTAATAAATATTTTGTCATACTCTTTTTAAAGCAAAAATTAATCCACATTTACTTTATACCTTGAAACTCTCTTTTGTTTTGCAGTAAGAGGTTAAAAAGCACTCATCACATCTTGGATTTTTTGCTTTGCAGATATAGCGACCAAAGAGCACCATCCCTTGGTGAAGCGTACGCAGGTTATTTTTAAATTTTTTAACAAGTGTCGCCTCTGTTTTTGTTGCAGTTTTATCATCACTAAGACCTAATCTGTGAGAGACTCTAAAGACATGCGTATCAACTGCCATAAGATTTGCTCCCGTGTACTCTATCATAACTACGTTTGCAGTTTTTTGTCCGACTCCTGCGAGAGTTATAAGCTCTTTCTCATCCATCGGTATCTCGCCGCCGTAAACCTCTACTACCCTCTTTGCCATCTCTATAATATTTTTTGCCTTATTATTAAAAAATGAACAACTGTTAATAATTAATTTTACATCCTCTATGTCGGCATCTGCTAAAGTTTGTGGATCGGGATACTTTTTAAACAGCGCGGGAGTAATGAGATTTACTCTAACATCGGTGCATTGTGCTGAGAGAGCAACAGCAACAACTAGTTCATATGCATTTTTGTAGTTTAATTCTGTTACGGCGTCACTGTATTTTTCTATAAAGAGGTCGCAAATCTCTCTAATTTCCTGTTTTGTAGCTTTTTTCATGGCGTAATTATATACAAAATGCTATTTGTTTAATAATCATTAGTATTAACTAACTAAAATTTTTTTACATAAAGAAGGAAGAATGAATGAAAACAGTAACAAAATTGGTAGCTTCGTTAGCTATATTCTCAACAATCTCAATGGCTCAAACTTTGGTAACGGTTAATGGCACCGCAATTACTCAAGAAGATGTCGATAGAGAATTAATGACAGCAACACAGGGGAGATTAAATCAAGTTCCCCAAGAGAAACAAGCTGAGTTTAGAAAGCAGGTATTAGAGCAACTAATTGCTAAAGAGCTTGTATATGATGATGCAAAAAAATCAGGCCTATTAAACGCACAGGACTTCAAAGATAGATATGAAGAGGTAACTAACAGAATTAAAAAAGAGGTTGCTATTCAGGTTTGGCAAAAAAGAGAGTTTGACAAAATAGCGATTTCTGAAAAAGATAAAAAAGATTATTATGATGCAAACAAAGAGGAGTTTGCAGAGGACGAGAGCGTCAGAGCTCGCCATATACTTGTAGAAAAAGAGAGTGATGCAAAAAATATCATCGCTCAACTAAAACCTTTAAAGGGCGATGCGCTAAAGAGTAAGTTCATGGAAATTGCAAAAGAGAAGTCTACATGTGCAAGCGCTCCAGAGGGTGGCGATTTAGGTTATTTTTCTGAAGGACAGATGGTTCCTGAATTTAATGACAAAGCATTTTCAATGAAAGCAAAAGAGATTACTACGGTACCGGTTAAGACTCAATTCGGATATCATGTAATTTACATTGAAGATAAAAAACCAAAAACAACAAGAAGTTTCTCTGAAGTAAAGGCATCAATTGAGCAGAGACTAAAGGTAGAAAAAGCAAAAAGTGTAATGCTAGAGAAGATGAAAGAGTTAGAGAAAAAAGCGCAAATCAACTAAATTTATGTACTCTCCTGTTTCTGAAATATATCTCAACGGGAGACGTTTCTATGTTAAAAGAGATGATTTAATAGATCCTTATTTAGCAGGAAACAAGTATCGCAAGTTATACACACTTCTACAAACCCCATCTAAGAGATACAGTACAATTATCTCTTACGGCGGAACACAATCTAATGCAATGTTAGCTATTGCGGCTATGTGCAGAGATAAAAATTGGAACTTCATATACTATACAAAACCACTAAGCACTACCCTCAAACATGAAAATATCGGAAACTTTTATGAGGCAAAAAATCTAGGTATGAAACATATTGAGATTCAACATCAATATTATAAAGAGTTCATAGCCTCACTTAGGCTAAATCTAGATGAGAAGATATTTGTAATAGACCAAGGCGGTGCAGTAGAAGAGGCAAAAAAAGGGATAGAAGTTTTGGCGCAAGAGATAAGAGAATCCGGTATAAAGGTAAACTCTTTAGCCACCCCTTCCGGAACCGGCACAACAGCACTTTTTCTAGCGTTGTCTCTTCCTGAGTATAGAGTATATACTGTACCGGCCATAGGAGATAGTGCGTATTTGATAAAGCAGATGAGCGCTCTATCTAAAATTCCAGAAAACTTGACTATCTTGGAGCCTGAAAAAAAGTACCGTTTTGCAAAGCCCTATATAGAGTTTTTAAATATGCAGCAAAAACTCTTAGATGCCGGAGTAGAGTTTGATTTGATTTATGCGCCAAATTTATGGAGATGCCTGCTTGCACAGACAAATGAGGAAATTTTTTATATACATAGCGGCGGAGTAAGTGGAAATAAAAGTATGCTAGAGCGTTATAGTCATAAGGGACTCTTTGTCTCTTAATCTAGAGAGTAAAATCATTTAGATAAAAACAACATTTTCACTCATCTCTACTCTTTTTGGCTGATATGTATTAATTTTAGCATCTCTATCCTCATAACCAAGGACGACACTATAAAGAAGTGCTAAGTTGTCAGGAACATTTAAAACATCTGCTACGACTCTTCCAAACTCTGTTGTTGATCCTTGTGGACAACTCTGAATCCCAAAAGAAGATGCAGCTAACATAATAGTCTGCATATAGGCACCACAGTCAATAAGTGCTCCTTGTGCACCATCAATCATATCTTTATCGCAAAAGACAAAAAAGACTGTACTAGCCCCGAACCATCTAAAGTTATTGTGCCACATTTCAGTTCTTTTTATAGTATCTTTTTTATTAACTTCCATTAAAGTGTATAAGCCAATACCTGTCTCTAATCTTCTTTTTTTATAAGGATTTTTCCACTTTAGCGGATAGTACTGTATAAACTGGTCATGCTCTACGCCACTCTCCATCTTATCTATAATAGCGTCGCCTATATTTTTTAAAACTTTTTCATCACTAACGGCATAAGTAATCCAAGGCTGCATATTTGCTCCGCTTGGGGTCATTGAAGCAGCTTTTAATATTTTTTCCTGAATATCCTGTGTTACAGGAGTAGATAGAAAAGCTCTCTTTGAAGAGCGATTTACAATAGCGTCTATAATTGTTGACATATATAATCCTGAGAAATATTTTTGGAATTATAATATAAATTAAATTAAAAGATAATATAATATCATTAGACTAAAAAGACTTGACAATAGAGCACTCAACTAGATATAATATTTGTCAAAATAATAGTAGAGGAATTTGAAAATGAATAATATATTTGAAAAATTAACAAACAACATGACTGAGTCGATAGAATCAGCAGTCTCGCTGGCACTTTATAACAAAAATCAGGAGGTTGAACCTATACACTTTCTATGGGCGCAACTTACTAACTCAAGCTCGGTACTAAATCAGATGCTTAATAAAATGAGTGTTGATAAAGTTGCAATCGAGCTTGATGTAAAGAGCTTAAGCGAAAAACTGCCTAAATCCTCAACCGTCTCAAAAGAGAGCATAAGAGTCTCTAAAAATTTTGTTCAGACTCTTGAAAATGGTATCGGGCTTATGACAAAAAATGCAGACTCCTTTTTAGCTGTGGATACTTACTTGTTGGCAAACTTAAAAAATGAACCGTTTTTTAGCCTTTTGAAAAAATATATAGATATATCTGAGCTTGCTAAAAATATAGAAGCTTCGCGCGGAAATACAAAAATTGATTCGCAAAGTTCTGATGAGACTCTGGAGTCACTTAAAAAATATGGGATAGATTTAACGGCAGAAGCAAGAGAGGGTAAACTATCTCCTGTAATCGGTCGTGATGAAGAGATTACGCGCATGATGCAGATACTTATCCGTAAAACAAAAAACAACCCTATGCTTTTAGGGGAACCGGGAGTTGGTAAAACGGCACTTGTTGAGGGACTTGCTCAAAGAATCAGTGATGGCAAAGTTCCTACCTCCTTGCAGAACAAAAAGGTAGTAGCGCTTGACATGAGTGCACTTATTGCTGGTGCAAAATATAGAGGTGAGTTTGAAGATAGGCTCAAAGCTGTAATTGATGAGGTTAAAAAAAGCGGAAATATTATACTTTTTATAGATGAGATTCACACTATAGTAGGCGCGGGTGCAAGCGAGGGAAGTATGGATGCGGCAAATATCTTAAAACCCGCACTTGCGCGTGGAGAACTCCACACTATAGGAGCAACTACGCTAAAAGAGTATAGAAAATACTTTGAAAAAGATATGGCGCTTCAGAGACGTTTCTTGCCAATCAATCTTGATGAACCGACGGTCAATCAGTCGCTCCAGATTCTGCGCGGTATAAAAGAGCGTCTAGAGACGCATCATAATGTAACCATAACCGATAGTGCTTTAGTAGCAGCTGCGAAACTATCCGATAGATATATAGCGGATAGATTTTTGCCTGATAAGGCGATAGACCTTATAGATGAGGCGGCAGCTGAGCTTAAGATGCAGATAGAGTCTGAGCCTCATGCACTAAGCAATGCAAAGATAAAGAGCTCTGAACTTCATGTTGAACAGGAAGCGTTGAAGATGGAGGATACTCCTGCAAATACAAAACGTTTAGAGGAGATAAAAAAAGAGCTTGCTGATGTCCAAGAGAGTGTGAGAAGTTTAGAGGCACAGTTTGCTTATGAGAAAGAGGTCTTTGGAAAAATCTCAAATATTAAAAATGAGATTGAGGCAAAAAGAAGAGAGGCACATGTAGCAAAAAGCTCATCAGAGTTTAATCGTGCCGCTGAGATAGAGTATGGCGAGATTCCGGCACTTTTAGCACAGGAAAAAGAGATAACTCAAAACTGGGCAGATATGCAAAAAGAGGGAACACTTCTAAAAAATAGTGTTGATGAAGAGTCAATTGCTTCGATAATCTCAAGATGGACAGGCATCCCTGTTCAAAAGATGCTACAAGCCGACAAAGATAAGATTTTAAATGTTGAAGAGGAGCTAAACAAAGAGGTAGTAGGTCAGAGCAAAGCCACACATGCGGTTGCACGTGCGATAAAGAGAAACAAAGCGGGGCTATCAAGCGGAAACTCTCCAATCGGGAGCTTCCTATTTTTAGGACCTACCGGAGTAGGTAAAACACAGACGGCTAAGACATTGGCAAAATTCCTCTTTGACTCTCCCGATGCCATGATACGAATAGATATGAGTGAGTATATGGAAAAACATGCAGTATCTCGTTTAGTCGGTGCAGCTCCGGGATATGTCGGTTATGAAGAGGGCGGACAGCTTACAGAAGCTGTTAGAAGAAAGCCATATAGCGTTATTTTATTTGATGAGGTTGAAAAAGCACATCCGGATGTTTTTAATATCTTACTGCAGGTTTTAGATGATGGAAGATTAACTGACAACAAAGGAGTAACGGTTGATTTTACAAACACTATCATTATACTTACTTCAAATATTGCAAGTGATAAGATAATCAATAACCCTAACTCCGAGACGCTTCAAGAGATGGTTATGGGTGAGCTAAAACAGGCATTTAAGCCGGAGTTTTTAAACAGACTCGATGATGTAGTTATATTTAATGCGCTTGGGCGTGAACAGATAGTAGGAATTGTGGACATATTCTTTAGTGAGATTGCACAAAAAGTAGCCTCAAGAGATATAACCCTGACACTTAGCAAAAATGCAAAAGCATATATTGCTGAAGCTGGATTTGACCCTGTTTACGGGGCAAGACCTCTAAAAAGAGCTCTTTATGAGATAGTTGAAGATAGACTTGCAGAACTAATACTTGAGGGTAAAGTAGAGGAGGGCTCAAGTGTAGAGTTTGATTATAAAGATGGTGAAATAGAGGTTAAAATATCTTAATTTCTACTCTTTAGATGTTACATGAGCGTGGTTAATTGCCCTAAAACGCAAATCTTAACCACGCTTTAAGCAATTTTTTTATATGATTTCGGACTTAATTTTAAAGAAGGATATGTCATGAAAAGAACATACCAGCCTCACAATACGCCAAGAAAGAGAACTCACGGTTTTAGATCAAGAATGGCAACTAAAAACGGCCGCAATGTAATCAATCGCCGTCGTGCAAAAGGTCGTAAAAAATTGTCAGTTTAGGAAATTTTTATACACTAAAACTCCACAAAGAGTTTCAGTATATATATAAAAAAGGAAAAGATGCGCACTCTGATAGTGTAGTACTTTTTTTTCTTCCCGCTAAAGAGATTCATAAAGTGGGTTTTACGGCTACGAAAAAAATAGGCAATGCCGTAAAAAGAAATAGAGCAAAGAGAAGACTTAGAGCTCTCTTTCATGAATTCTCACCATCTCTCAAAGACGGCACATATATTTTTGTAGCCAAACAATCAATCAACGAAGTGACACACCAAAAACTTAAAAATGATTTTAAAAAGATATTAAATCGTTTAAATACGATAAAGAAAGAGCCTAATGATTAGGAAGTTTTTGCTTAAATTTTTGTGGCTTTATCAGAAGTTTTTTACGCTTATAGGCTACGGTAGTTGTAGATATTACCCATCTTGTAGTGAATATGCAAGAATAAACTTTGAAAATAACTCTATTTCAAGTGCTTTTTACCACACTTTTACTAGAATACTGCGTTGTAATCAATTATTTGACGGTGGCATAGAGTATCCACTACTCGACAAGCTGTCTTTAAAGCCCGCAAATATAGGGGTTGATTCTATAAAATATTGGTTGGTTCCAAATAAAAAAAACCGTTTTTATATCATAAAAAATTTTTCATATAAAGGGTGACCGTGTTAGACAAAATGACACCAAATCAGAGATTGACGATAGCAGTAGTGTTATCAATTATATTTTTCGTAGTATATACGATAATTTTTCCACCGCAAGAGCAAGAGAACGCAAAGGGGACTCAAGCAAATACCCAAAGCTCACAAACTTCTAAAGAATCGCAACCCGCTCTTAAAGTCGAAGACGTAGTTAGTCATGAGATTTCAAGTGATGAGAAAATGGCAGTAAATGATTTAAGCACTCTAGTTACTGTTAAAAGTAGCAAGTTTATACTTAAGCTAGATACTCTGGGGCGAATCTCATCTAAAGTATTACTTCAAGATAAGTACAATGATAAAGATGATAAGCATGCACAGCTGATTCCTGATGTTGGACCAAAGCCTCTTTTTATTAGATTTTTAGATCCAAATCTAAATGATGAGGCAACAAAAGTTCCTTATAAAACGACTATATCTGAGCTCTCTTTAGATAGCGGCTCTCAAAAAGTTACACTAACTCAAGAGTTAGAGAGTTTAAAAGTTACAAAAGAGATTACATTTTTTGCAGATGGGCATTATGATATAAAAATATCTCTCTCTGATGATAAGAGATACTTTGTTTATTTAGGTCAGAGACCTCGTATTACAGAGCAGATGATGACGGTCTCAGGTGCTATGGTCTATACGGATGATGAGATAGTAACGATAATAGAAGACGGCGATGCAGAAGGGCGAAAAATTTTTACCGGTGTTGAGCTTATATCAGCATTTGATCAATACTCTGCGACAATTATGTATGGATTTACAAAAGATACAAATATAATTGTAGAGAGAGATAGAAACGATGACCCGGTTATCTATTTTGAAGCACTTCAAAATATGACTTTTAGCGGTTACGTTGGGCAAAAAGAGTACAAGACATTAAATAGCATAAATCCAGTGCTGACAAATGCTATTGAGTATGGGTGGTTTACTTTTGCATCAAAACCTCTATTTCAGCTTCTATCATGGTTACATGGAATATTTGGCAACTGGGGTTGGTCTATTGTAGCGCTTACTATTATAATTAGAACAGTACTCTATCCTTTGACGTACAAGGGTATGGTCTCTATGCAGAAGATGAAGGATCTCTCTCCTCAGATAAAAGAGCTTCAGAAAAAGTACAAGGGCGAGCCTCAGCGCATGAATGCTGCTGTAATGGATACATATAAAAAGCATGGGGCAAATCCTCTTGGCGGTTGTCTGCCGATGCTGCTTCAGATTCCGGTATTTTTTGCAATTTACCGCGTACTTCTAAATGCAGTTGAGCTTCAAGGTGCTGAGTGGGCGCTGTGGATAAATGACTTATCTAGAATGGATTCTACATTTATACTTCCTATTTTAATGGGTGCTTCGATGTACTATCAGCAAAAACTGACACCTAGTAATTTTACGGATCCTATGCAGGAGAAGATATTTAAGTTTCTGCCTATAATATTTACGTTCTTCTTTTTAACGTTCCCATCAGGGTTGGTTCTTTACTGGTTTGTTAATAACCTCTTCTCTATCGCGCAGCAGTTTATTGTAAATAGACAATTTAAAAATGCTAAAGATGCAGAGATAGCGGCGCATAAGCATGCGGAGAAAAAAGATGATTAAGATAGAGTCTACTACTTTAGAGCAGGCTTGTAAAGATGCTGCGGCTGCTTTGGAGTGTTCTGCTAGCGAGCTAGTAGTCGAAATTGTCCAAAGCCCAAGCAGCGGCTTTTTAGGACTTTTTAAGAAGAGTGCTATAATCGTTGCCGCTAAGAAAAAGCAAGAGACAAAAAGTAGCGCCGAAAAACCTATAAAAAAAGATAAACAAGAGTTTAAGTCTCAAAATAAACAGACAGAGAAAAAAGAGTTTAAAAAAGAGGAGCCCAAGCCTTCTCAAAATATAATTAACGACACAATTATTCCTCAGTCGTTTGTTAGTATGCAAGATGAGGACGATTATGATTTGGCTGATATCAACTACACTGCCGACTATGAAGAGGATGAAGTAGAGAAGCAAGAGGAGAAGAGGGGTCTTAGCGCATATGAAGTTGTTAAAAAAGTAGAAAAAGAGATTAATGAACTTTTCAACTCTATCTGTTTTAAAATTGAGAAGATAGAGGTAAGCGCATATGATGAGGATACTCTTCTTGTTGAGTTTAAAGGAGAAGATGCTGCACTTCTTATAGGAAAAGAGGGGTATAGATACAAAGCGCTATCGTATATGATATTTAATTGGATAAACACAAAGTACCAGTTGCAGTTGCGCCTAGAGATTGCCGAATTTTTGAAAAATCAAGAGGAGTCGGTAGGGAGATATCTAGTGGGGGTGTGTGAAAATATAGATAGAGACGGCAGAGCACAAACTAAGATACTCGATGGTGTTTTGATACAAATTGCACTCAAAGAGCTAAGAGAGAAGTATCCAAACAAATATGTAGCTGTCCGCTCTACACGCGATGGACTGAAATTTATTATTATAAACGATTATCATAACTAATATATGAGTACAGATACAATAAGTGCCATTGCAACAGCAAACGGCATAGGCTCTATCGCAATTATTCGCATAAGCGGTGATAGAGCTTTTGAAATAGCAAAAAAACTTACCCGCAAAAAAAATTTTACTCCAAGATATGCAACTCTATCAAATATATATGACATCAATAATGAGCTTATAGATGAGTCTATAGTTATCTACTTCAATGCACCATTTTCATTTACTGCCGAGGATGTTGTTGAGATTCAGTGTCATGGCGGCTTTATTGTCGCTCAAAGCATATTAAAAGCAACTCTGGCTCATGGTGCCAGACTTGCAACGGCAGGTGAATTCTCTAAAAGAGCATTCTTTAACGGTCGCATTGATTTGAGTGAAGCCGAAGCAATTGCGCAGTTAATTGAAGCAAAAAGTGAAGATGCTGCAAAAATATTGGCACAGCAGATGAAAGGTTCTCTAAAAGAGTATATAGAAAAAATCCGTGATGAGATAATTCATATATTAGCTTACTCTGAGGTCAGTATTGATTACGCAGAGGAGGATTTGCCGGAGGATTTGGTTTTACAAATTGAGCTAAAACTTAAGGAGTTAAAAAAGTCTCTAGAGTCAACTCTTCTTGCTAGCAAGGCAAGAGAGGGTCTTATGCAGGGCTTTAAAGTAGCGATAGTCGGTAAGCCTAATGTCGGCAAAAGCTCGCTATTAAATGCACTTCTTAGTTATAACCGTGCTATCGTCAGTGATGTTGCAGGAACTACAAGAGATACAATAGAAGAGCAGGTCAAAATAGGTACACATCTTATCCGCATAGTTGATACTGCCGGAATACGTGAGGCAGGTGATGAGATAGAGCGAATAGGTATAGCACGCTCACTAGAAGCGATAGAGCAAAGCGACATAGTTGTAGCGCTTTTTGATGCTTCTAGAGAAGCTGACGCGGAAGATGAGCAGATAATCTCTTTAATAAAATCAGATGCAAAAGATAAAGATATTTTATATGTTAAGAACAAAATCGACCTAGAAGAAAAATTTGTTCATGCAGATATAAAATTTGACATGCAGCTAAGCTCTAAAGAGAGTGTTGATGAGCTAGTAAGAGCTTTAGAGAGTATAATGAACAGAGCTAACAGCTCTGATGAGATGATGCTTATATCTCATAGGCAGATAAACGCTGTAGAGAGTACTTTAAAAAATATAGAAGAAGCGTTTGATCCACTTCAAGATCAAGAGTTGGAAATATTTTCGTTTCATCTAAACGAGGCTATAAAAGAGATGGCTTCAATAACGAGACCTTTTAAAAATGATGAGATGCTTGATAAAATGTTCGGCTCTTTTTGTTTAGGAAAATAGTATCAAGTATATAGCTATAGATTTGGGACTTAAGCGCATAGGCTTGGCATATTCGGCGCATAAAGATATAGTAACTCCACTTCCATCTATCATTCGTAAAAATCGTAATCAAGCCGCTGATGAAGTTAAAAAGGCTATAAAAGAGTGGGAGGTAGATGCAGTTGTTGTCGGCGTTCCTCTTGGCGGAAGTAGCGAAGAGGAGATGAAGAGACGCATAGCTCACTTTATGAACCTAGTCTCTTTTGAGGGTAAAGTTTTTTATCAAGATGAAGCCGGAAGTTCTAAAGAGGCAGAGTCTATGATGAAAGGGGAGATGAAACATCTTCGTGACGGCAGAATAGACTCCATCTCTGCTATGATAATTCTGCAGAGGTTTTTAAGAACAAAACCTCCCAGAGGCTAATCCACCCTATTTATATTTAAAAGAATCTTTTTTAACAAAGAGGAGAATAGCTTCTTCTCCTCTTCGCTAAAAGCTTCAAAATATTTACTGCACTCTTTAGACATCTCTTGGAGAGACTCTTTAACAAGTTTTTTACCACTACTGCTTAAGCAGACAAGCATACATCTTCTATCGTTTATATCTGCTTTTCTATATATAAGATCTCTCTCTTGAAGTCTTTTTAAAACCTTTGTCATGCCTCCTGAGGAGAAGATTGTCAAATCATAAAGCTGTGTAGGTGAAAGTACGCCATTATGTGTGTATAAAGAAGCAAGCACATCGAGCTCGGAGTTTAACATGTCAAATTTATCTTTTAAAAAACTCTCTGCATGTGAGAAGATTGTTTTGTGAATAACAGCAATTGGAAAAGTCATTAAAAAAACTTCAGGAAGCTCGCCATCGCTTACTTTGTCGTAAAAATTTGTTATAAAATCTGCATGTACTCTATTTTTCATAAAAGTATTATATCTTAAATATATCTTTCTGGCAAGATATGTTTAAGAGTTAATGTGATATTATTATTCTAAAATAATAAAAGGGGATTTAGTGAAATCTTTATTTCCACTGCTTTTTCTGCCTGTTTTTTTATACTCTTACACGCTTGATGAGCTTATAGAGTTATCTCAAAAAAATAGAGTTGTGGAGTCTGCCGCGCACGTAGTAACTTCAAGAGAGAAGGAGTATGAGAGCACTAAGAGCTCCTATCTGCCTTCATTGGAACTTGGTGCGACTTATCAAAATGTATATGATGAAACTGTAACGCTTGCAGAAAATTCAATAAAAGTTCAAGCAAGTCTAAAATATACTCTTTATGATGGCGGCAAAAAAGGGACTCTTTATAACGAACTTAAATCAGGTATAGAGTCCGGCAAAGAGAGTGTCGAGGCAATAAAAAACAGCATCTCTCTTGATGTCTCAAGACTCTATTTTGAGTTTATGGCGCTTAACTCAGATAAAGAAGCAACCCAGCAGGAGATTGAACAACTCAAGGCTGAATTTCGTAGACTAGAACTTTTTTATGAGTCGGGTTCTGTGACAAAAGATGAGCTAGATAAGATTGACGCAACGCTCAAAGATGCACTCGTATCGCTCTATGAAATTGACCTAGAGAGAGAAAAAATCCTTCATACGTTAGAGTACTACACAACACGAAAGGTCGATACTCTACAAAGCGGTGCAAAAATAGATTTCATTGATGAGAGCAGCGTTGGCGTACGACATGATATAAAATCACTTGAGCATGATGCTGCTGCACTTTTATATGAAGCAAAAGGTAGAAAAAGCGAGAATATGCCAAAAGTATATTTTGACAATACATTAAGCTACAGCGACTACTATTTTGATAATAAACCGGCAACTAATTTTTTAATAGATACACAAAATATTGCCATGATTTACGCTTCATGGAATATTTTTGATTTTGGCTCAACTACAAAGAGCTATGAGTCAAAGTATGAAGAGTATTTGAGTAAAAGAGCAACAATAGAGCATGAGAAGCATAGAGCAGATGTTGATTATAGGCTTGCTAAAAAATCACTAGAGATTGCAAAGCTTAAAATCGGCGCAACAAAAGCAGCGCTTGATGCTGCAACATCTGCATATGAGCTTATCAAGTTTAAGTATCAAAACGGAACAATTGACAATGTCGCATATCTTTTAGCGCTTAGCCAAAAATATGATGCCGCAAGGAATCATGAAAGAGCGCTATATAATTTAGAGATTAAAAAAGCAGAGTTGATTTATTACAGTGCAAAAGATATTAAGGAGTTTTTATAGATGAAAAATTTAGCATTATCGTTAGTAGTGGTATCACTACTTTTTATAGGTTGTAGTGATGAAAAAGATGCTACTTCAACTCCACAAACAATGGCGCAGATGCCACCGCTGCCGGTAAAGGGTCAAGTGGTCAAATATGAAAAAGTCGATTTTACAAAAAGTTACTCTGCAGTTCTGAAACCTTTTAAAGAGGTAGATATTGTCGCTAGAGTAAGAGGTATTTTAGAAAAAGAGAACTTCACAGAGGGAGCATTTGTAAAAAAAGGCGAGATTATTTACGAACTAGAAAAAGATGGGTATAGAGCAGCACTCGATGAGGCAAAAGCTGCACTTCTAAAAGCTGAAGCCAACTTCAATAAAGCTTCAAACGATTGGGGTAGAGGTGAGTATCTATTTAAAAATAGTGCGATAAGCAAGCAACAAAGAGATGAACTTTTATATACTTATGATGATGCGAAGGCTGAGGTTCAAAAAGCAAAAGCAGCTTTAGCAAATGCTGAGCTCAGTTATAGCTATACAACTATCAAGGCGCCTATAAGCGGCATGATTGGAATAAGCAACAGTGATGTTGGAACTTATATTGATTTTGATGCACAAAACGCAAATCTCACTACTATTACTTCATTAGAAAGCGTTTATGCAGAGTTTTCCGTGCCTAGTATCGATATATTAAAATATAAGACGCAAATAAAAATAGGCACAGAGGTTACTGTTAATATAGGTTCAAAAAAGTATAGTGGAGTAGTTGACTTTATATCTCCTAAGTTAGATCTTCAGACAGACACCCTTTTACTTAGAGCGACTTTTAAAAACCAAAACAGAGAAATGGTAGTAGGCTCTTATGTTGAGCTTAACATGGATGGATTTAGCTATGATAATGTTGTAAAAATCCCGCAAAATGCACTTATAAAAACCCCTGAAGCCTTGATAGTTTATGTTGCAAAAAATGGCGAAATCTCTATGCGAACAGTTGAGGTTTTACAGGTCACAGACGGTTTAGCATTAATCTCTAGGGGCTTAAATGAGGGAGAGAGTGTTGTAGTTAGCAACATAGCAAAACTAAGACCAAGCAGCAGAGTAACTATCATGGAAGGCAGTTAATATGTTCTCTGCTTTTTTTATAAAAAGACCTATCTTTGCATCTGTAATCTCTATTATAATTTTGCTCGCAGGTATTATCTCTATGATGTCTCTGCCTATTGGAGAGTATCCAAGAGTAGTGCCGCCGCAGATTGTTGTTTCAACCTCTTATCCGGGGGCGAGTGCAGATACTATCTCAAAAACAGTTGCAGCACCTCTTGAGCAAGAGATAAACGGAGCAAAAGATATGCTCTATATGAGCTCTCTCTCTGCAGATAACGGCGTTCTTAGTATAAGTATATTTTTTGAAGTAGGAACTAATCCTGATGATGCAAAAATAGATGTAAACAATCGTGTCCAAGCCGCACTATCAAAACTTCCCGAGCAGGTTCAAAGACAAGGGGTGAGAGTTGCTGAGAAATCACCTGACATGCTTCAAGTAATCATCTTACACTCTCCAAAACAGACAAAAGATGTGACTTATCTCTCCAACTATGCTCTTATGAATATTGTTGATGATTTAAAAAGAGTCAAAGGGGTAGGTGACGTAACAATCTTCGGCGCTAAAGATTACTCAATGAGAGTCTGGATAGACCCGTTAAAACTTAAGAAGTATTCGCTTACCGCAAATGATTTAATCTTGGCAATAAGAGAGCAAAATGAGCAGTATGCCGCAGGAAAACTATCTGCTGAACCGGTATCCTCAAATGAGATGTTTACCTACACACTTGAGACGCAAGAGAGATTTAGTGACCCTTCTGAGTTTTCGGAGATTATAGTAAGAGCAAATGAAGATGGAAGCTCTCTTAAGCTCAAAGATGTAGCAACTATAGAGCTTGGTTCTCAAAGCTATGCCATGAAGAACAAATTAAATAACGCTCCTGCCGTTCCGATTGGGATATTTTTACAAAGCGGTGCAAATGCTATAGAGACCGCAGGAAATATCAAAAAAACTATAGCTTCAATAAGTGAGAATTTTGTTGAAGATGTTGAATATGAGATACCTTATGATATTACCGAGTTTGTTGAACTCTCTATAAATGAGGTTGTTAAGACCTTTATTGAGGCTATTATTTTAGTCGTACTTATTATATATCTATTTTTACAAAACTGGAGAGCTACCCTTATACCTGTTTTAGCTGTTCCTGTCTCAATTATCGGGGCTTTTGTAGGGATGTATATCTTAGGTTTTAGTATCAACCTACTCACTCTTTTTGGGCTTGTTTTGGCAATTGGGATAGTAGTTGACGATGCTATTATTGTTATTGAAAATGTTGAGAGACATATAAAAGAGGGGCTATCTCCAATGGAGGCCTCCTATGTCGCTATGAAAGAGGTCTCGGGTGCACTTGTTGCCATTGTACTTGTTCTCTCTGCGGTATTTATCCCCGTTGCATTTTTAGGCGGACTTAGTGGAGAGATGTATAGGCAGTTTGCCGTAACAATAGTTATCTCCTTGGCAATTTCCGGTTTTGTAGCACTTACACTTACACCTGCTCTTTGTGCGATAATGTTAAAACCGACACATAAAGAGCCTAAGTACTTTTTCAAATGGTTTAATAGCTTTTTTGAGTTTGCTACAAGAGGGTACTCAAAAGCTTTAAAACTAACCATACGGTATGGATTTTTAAGCATGCTTCTTTTTGGCGGACTTATATATATAACATATGATATGTTTAACTCTCTAAAGACGGGACTTGTTCCGACTGAAGACAAGGGAACGGTCTTTGTATTTAGTTACAACCCTCCCGGTTCATCTCTTAGTAGAACAGATACTTTGACTTCCGAGATTTATGATATTACTTCAAGGGATAAAGAGAGTATAAAAGATATAGTTCAGTTTGCCGGAATGGATTTTGTAACTTCTTCACTTAGAACAAATTCAGCCGCTACAATTTTAAAGCTACAACCGTGGAATGAGAGAGAGGAGCCGCATCAACATGCGGTACATATAGCTTCACAAATAGGAAAAAAACTCTCTACAACAAGTGATGGTTTCTCCTTTGGTGTTGTACCTCCTCCTATTAGGGGTATGGGTATAGCCGGCGGGTTTGAGCTATATGTTCAAGATAGAACAGGCGCTGACATTAAAGAGCTTCAAAAGTATGTAAATGAGATTATTAAAAAAGGTAACGAGAGGGAGGAGTTAGAGGGAGTAAGAAGTACTTTAAACACCAATGTTCCAAAATACCAAGTCATAGTTGATAGTGCAAAAGTCAAGTCCAAAGGAGTTGATTTAGAGCATGTTTATCAGACCTTAAATGCAACGTTTGGGAGTTATTATGTAAATGATTTTAATCTTATGGGCAGAACATATATGGTAAATATGCAAGCTAAGGAGTCGTTTAGAAAAACCCCTGATGATCTAAATAAAATATATGTCAGAAATAATAAAGATGAGATGCTTCCTCTTAGTTCGTTTGTGACACTTAAGCAGATAGTAAGTGCGGACTTAGTTGAGAGATTTAACCTATTTAGCGCGGCTAAAGTCTCAGGCCAGCCAGCTCTTGGATATAGCTCCGGTGATGCTCTAAGAGCCATAGAAGAGGTAGCAAACGAGGTTCTGCCTCAAGGATACACAATTAGCTGGATTGGAACGGCATATCAGGAGAAGCAGATTTCAAGTGCAGGAAGCATGGCTTTTATCTTCGGCATAATCTTTTTGTATCTAATTTTAGCAGCTCAGTATGAGAGATGGTTAATGCCGATATCTGTTATTTTAGCAGTACCTTTTGGAATCTTTGGTGCAGTTGTTGCAAATCATATAAGAGGACTCGAAAATGATATATATTTTCAGATAGGCATCCTTGTTTTAGCAGGACTCTCGGCTAAAAATGCAATTCTTATTGTGGAGTTTGCAATGCAAAAGAGAGAGCAGGGAATGGAGCTAGTAGAAGCTGTACTAGACGCGGCAAAAGTTCGTCTTCGCCCTATTGTTATGACCTCACTTGCATTTACGCTAGGAGTTATTCCGCTTGCGTTAAGTAGCGGAGCAGGAGCGGCAAGTAGGCACTCTATAGGTACGGGAGTTGTAGGCGGAATGTTGGCAGCAACTTTCCTAGCCATTGTATTTATCCCTCTTTTTTATGTTCTTGTCTCAAAGTTTGGGCAAAAAGAGTCTAAGATAACGTAAGTAGCGTTATCTTGGACTTAATTGAGTTAAATAGCTTTAAAAAACTCCGCAGCCTCTTCTTCGTCATCACTTAGGTTATCTTGTATAAAATCTTCATCTTCTGCTATTAACCTTTTTACCTCTTTTTGACAATAATTAAAGAGAGTCTCTCTTGCTTCATTTAAGTTCTCTACAAAACCAAGACCGCTAAACTGATAAGGCTCTTCTTGCTCTATGCAGATGAGTGTACCCGCGCACTCTTTTTCAAGAATTTCAACTAATGTTCTGTATGTAATATTAAATTCTGCAGCGTGCCAGCCAATCTCCTCCATCTCTTTTGTGCTAAACTCATCAACACCATCAGCAGTAGTATCATCATATGTTGCTCTTTTGTTATTAAAACCTATTATCTCTTGCCATGCTCCAAATGCTTTGATTAAAACTCTGTTATTATCTTCTACAACTTGATAGTTTTTCCCAAAAATGGTGTTTAGCGGAAGATCTGCATTTGGGATACCGCTATATATTAAAATATCCTCAACAGTAAAAGGCTCATAAGAGATTGCTCCATCAATTCTTATACCAAAATGTTTACCTGAGTTTATAGCCTCTTGCAAGCTATTTTTATCAGCAGTAATGATTTCTTTAAAAAGATTGAATTTTTTCATAAAGATTCCTCCGTTTTTAGTGACATTATAAAAGTTTTTGCTTTACTTTAGTATAATGTCAAAAATTTTTTAAGCAGTTAAGCTTAATATAATATCAAGGGAAAAATAATGGCATTAAATGTATACTACGACAAAGATTGTAATATTGAGCTAATCAAGAGCAAAAAAGTTGCAATGATTGGTTTTGGTTCTCAAGGACACGCTCACGCTGAAAACTTAAGAGATAGCGGTGTTGAAGTATGTGTTGGTTTAAGAAAAAATGGTTCATCTTGGGCTAAAGCAGAGGCGAAAGGCTTTGAAGTTTTAACTGTAGCAGAGGCTTCTAAAGTTTCTGATGTTGTTATGATTCTTTTACCGGATGAAAATCAAGCTGAGATATATAAGAATGAGATTGAGCCAAACCTAAAACAAGGTGCTACTATTGCTTTTGGTCATGGTTTTAATATTCACTATGGTCGTATTCACCCAAGAGCAGATATTAATGTTACCATGATAGCTCCAAAAGCCCCTGGACACACTGTTCGTTCTGAGTTTGTTCGTGGTGGCGGTATTCCTGATTTAATTGCTGTCGGTCAAGATCCAAGCGGTACAACTAAAGAGTTGGCACTCTCATACGCTTCTGCGATTGGCGGCGGTAGAACTGCAATTATCGAGACGACTTTTAAGGATGAGACTGAGACTGACCTTTTTGGAGAGCAGGCTGTTCTTTGCGGTGGTGCAGCATCACTTGTTCAAGCTGGATTTGAGACACTGACTGAAGCCGGTTACGCTCCTGAACTTGCATACTTTGAGTGTCTACATGAGCTAAAGCTTATTGTTGACTTGATGTTTGAGGGTGGAATCGCTGATATGAGATATAGTATCTCTAATACTGCTGAGTATGGTGATTATGTTTCAGGTAAGCGTGTTATCAATGCAGAGTCTAAAGCTGCTATGAAAGAGATTTTAAAAGAGATTCAAGATGGTAGATTTGCAAAAGATTTTATCCTTGAAGGTCAAGCAGGCTACCCTCGTATGAACGCTGAGCGCAATAACGATAAAACGAAACTAATTACAGTAACCGGTAACAAACTTCGTGAAATGATGCCGTGGATATCAGCAAATAAAATAGTAGACACTTCTAAAAACTAAAATAGCGACGCATTTTATGCGTTGCTTCGCTCGTCATGTGCTTGAAGAAGCACGCTTCCTAACTGTGCGCCTTGAAAATTTCATCACTCTTTTAGTCTTTAGCTAAAATATTAATTAATACTTTTATAGTAGTTTTTGAACCCTAATAAGAGTAGAGAGCAAAATAGCACCTTTGTCTACATGTGAACTTTTCATCTTTAGTTCACTATCTAAAAGCAGTTCATGCAGTTTATAGTAAGTGCGGGGTTTTATTTTGATAGACATTGCAGCTTTCTCCTCTACTACAAACTTCGGAGGATTGTACCCAAGTATCTCTACAGCGTTTGGAGTACCGTTTACTCTTATATATATGTTAAACATATATAGTTGTGTTAGATAGCTTGTAATGGCGTTTAGGACTCTTATCTCATCCTCCCCATGTTCAAGAATAGTATTTAGATCCTCTTTAAACTCTTTTTTGTTTAAAACATTTTTTATAAAACTATCTATACTTATTTGAGCTAAGCCAAAAACTAAACTATCTATATCTTTTGTTGTTATAGCTCTGTCATAAACTCTTAACTTATCTATCTCATTACATGCAAGTGCAATATCCCAGTTGTGAATCGCCAAAAGATGGTTAATAGTGTAGTTGTCAATGTTTACATTTTTTTCACGAGCAACTTGAGAGAGTGTAAAGAGTGCCTCATTATGATTAGGATGAAAAAATCTAACGCACATAGTTTTTGTTTTTGCGGGAGCTTTTATGTACGCCTTTTGATCCTCTCCATAGTAGGCGTAAACAAAGATGTTGTTTGGATTTTTTTCACACTGCTCTATAAGTGCATCTAACTCTTTTTTGGGGATTTTTTTCTCACTTTTGATTATAAGAACATTACAATCCCCAAAGAGTGAAGCTTGTGATAGGTGCGCTTTTGCAGAGGCAAAATCATACTCATCATGATAAAACTTTGCTACAGAGGCATCGCTGATATCTGTCAAAATCCCGATATATCTCTCTATAAGAAAAGTGCTCTCCCCAAAGAGTATAAAACTGTTTGAGAGAGAGCTGTTTTGTATATGCTTGTCCAGTTCGCTTTTGTACAACTACTTATCTCTCTCTACTCTCTCAACTACACTTGCATAGATTTTAGCTTTTGCAATATCAACTTTGTCGATTCTTACTTTTACATCTTCAAAGAGTTGTGCATCAAGTCCATGCGTTATAGAAAACCTTGCACCTTGAATCTCATCATGAAGTTCGGCATTGAGATATGGGTCCGTGGATGTAATTCTCGCTTTAAAGATACCGCCGATATTTTCATCTGCCCATCTTGCAAACTTTCTCGCCATAAACTCATTTTCTATTTTTGAGGATTCTCTCTCTTTTTCACTAACGCTCATGCAGAGCGATTCTATGTTCCTTAAAACATATGAACTCTCCTCTGTATCATGATTGTTGATAGCTTTGAGAAGTCTGTGAACTATTAAGTCTGAATATCTTCTAATAGGCGAAGTAAAGTGCGTATACTCATCAAAGCCAAGTCCAAAATGCCCTACGTTAAACGGTGCGTATCTAGCCTGCATTTGTGACTGGATTATAAGTGTGTCAACTTCAGAAGCAAGCCCCATCTCTTTAGCTTGCGTTTGTATCTCGGTAATTGTCTCTTTTATGGACTTTTTGATATCTACAAACATACCGATGCCTGCAAGTTCTTGATACAAGTTTTGCAATTTTAGTTGGTTTGGCGGCTCATGTATACGAAAAACTCCTTTAGTAAATCTCTTTGCCGCTTCCTTGTTTGCTAAAAGCATACAATCCTCTATAAGTGCATGAGATGGAGTCTCCTCGGCATAAGTCGTGTGTGTTATATTTGAGTTTTCATCAATAAACATCTCAAGCTCGTTTGAGTGAAAATCGTAACCGACCTTGAGCCTTTTTACTTTTAATCTGTCGGTAATTATTTTTAGTTTGGAGATATACTCAAGAACTCTTTTTTCAGACTCATCTTCTGCTTCTAGCCTGCCTTCTAAGAAGTTGTCAATCTCCTCATAGTTAAACCTTCTTTGTGAGTGAATTATCGCTTCATATACTTTTGAACTCTTTACATCCAATGTCTCAAGGTCTAGTTTTATCTCAAAAACGTATGAGAGTCTGTCGACATGCGGCTGAAGTGAGCAGAGGGTTTCACTTAGCTCTCTTGGAAGCATGGGAATTGAGCGGTGCGGGAGATATATGGAAAAACTTCTGTAAATCGCTTCGTTGTCAATCGCGCCAAAAGGGGTTACATATTCGCTAACATCTGCTACTGCAACATAAAGTGTAGAATTTTGATCATCCCAGTAGATTGCATCATCAAAATCTTTTGCCGTTACGGGGTCGATTGTACAAAAAGGGAGTTCTCTTAAATCTACTCTAGAGGGGTATTTTGAGGCATCTACTTCCGTAAACGACGATGCTAATTCCAAGACTTCAGGTTCAAACTCATCATGTTTGTTAAATTGTGCAAGAACAATTTTCTCATCAACTAATGGGTCTTTTATATTGCCAAGCTTCTCCATGATTGTGAAATCTTGGTTATCGATTTTAAAGACATCACCATATTCATATTTATTTAACTCTTCTTGAGTAGTCTCAACTCCTGCCGGATAGTTAGTTTTTAAATCAACCATAGATTTTCTGCCGTCTTTGGAGATAATATATGCAACACTGTAACTCTGCGCTCTTCCTACAATCTCTACAACTTTTGCAGAAGGAGAACCCTTTTTGCCAAGTAGTCTCTGTACAATAACAAGGTCGCCCTGTTTTGCGTTTGCCAAATCACCTTCGCCTATAAAAATATCGCGCACATATTCGCCGATAACGTTTAAATAGGCAGTCTCATTTTGAACTAGCCCTAGAGTTCCGGCTCGATATTTGGAGTTAAACTTGTAAATATTATCTTTTTTAGTGACGTAGCTTTTAGATAAGAAATTATTTATATAAGGGTACTCATCTACTATAACATCCTGCTCACTTAAACCATTAGTCAGTTTAATTAAGAGTGATTTTATATCAGACACTAAAGATTCTCGATCGCATTATTAAAGCTTTGCAAATCAAGCTTATACTTAGCAATCAACTCTTTTGCAGCCGCTATACTCTCATCTGTAACCATACCGTTTAGCTCGACTGCAGTACGGACAACATGCAGAATTTGTGCAGGTTTTTTAATATCATCTTCTGCTTTTTCGGGGTTTAAACAGCTACTAATTGTATCTACAAGCCCCGACTCAAATCTCCAGTGTTCAAATATTCTAGCACTCACTTCAGGAGTGTCCACTCCCGTAATTTCTCTCTCAGCCTCTTCAATAGTTGCTGATTTTGCAAGAGCCTCTTTGAACTTATCTCCGGTTCTGTCAGCTATGACTTGTTGAGCTATTAAGACCTTTCCTATCTCAACCAAAAAGGCTGCAGGAGATAGAATTCCAAGAAGTTTTGAATCTTTTTTAAGGCACCAAGCGGTAGTTAGGGCATGCTGTTTTTTTGAGAGCATTGAGAATGTGTCATTATCAATTCCATATGCAGATAGGTCAAGGTCAAAGCTTTTTTTCACAATAGAAGCCAGAGCAAAGCCTCTTACGGTTCCCATTCCAAAAAGACCGACAGCTTGAGATATTGCATTAATCTCACGAGAGAAGCCATAGAGAGGAGAATTTGCTGCTTTTAAAATATCTGCCGTTAAAAGAGGGTCTTTTTCTAAGATTTTGACCATATCGTTAAAGGTGCTCTCAGGATCTTGATAGACAGATTCAATTTGCATAACTGATTCAGGAAGCGGTGGAAGTTGTTTGATTTTTTTAAGTATCTCTTCAGTCATTTAACTCTCTCTTTTATCAAATATTAATTTGAATAGATGATACATATATGTTCATAAAAAAGTACTGAATATTTACAAAAAGTTGATACTATTTCCTTATATTTTTAAAAAAAGAGGGGATAAGATATGCAAAAAGAAGCTATGCTTACACAGTTAGGTTACGTACCAAATGATGCTTTACTTAAGCAACTAGAGAGAATTGAAGAGAATACTGCCGGTTACGAGAAAATAAAAAAACATATTATGGATTTACATGACCACTTGAAAGTTGATGACTCTTATGTTGCAATGTCAAACTCGAATGATTTTTTTAAAATAAAGGTTGAGTCTCCAAGCGTTGAAATGGCGGAGGGGGCACATGAGAAAATCAGACATTTTAGCCAAAAATATAAAGTTGCCGTAAATAAACTTGAAAATAAAAACACTTACTACATACTAGGATTTAGCAATTAATAATGAACCGATGAGCATTGAAGGATATGACCTTTTAATCCTTGAATTTAAACATCTGCTTGAGGTTGAAAAACCCAAAGTAGCACAAGAAAAACTTATTGCCGCTGCTTTGGGAGACAGAAGTGAAAATGCGGACTATCAAGCCGCAAAAGAGAAGCTAAGATTTATAGATAAAAGACTCTTCTTTCTAAACTCTATGATAGAGAAGTCTCAAATTATCGACCCATCAAAATTACTTCATGACAAGGTTGGCTTTGGAAGTAGCGTAACTATACTAAATCTTCAAACGGATGAGGAGGAGAGCTACACTATTTGCGGAGTTTTAGAGTCAGAGCCGGAAAATGGGCTTATTTCAGTACACTCGCCATTGGCAAAAGCCATGATGGGAAAAAAGGTGGATGATGAGTTTAAAATCGGGCTTCCTTCTGGAGAAAAAGAGTATGAAATTGTAAATATTTACTATAAAAACATCTTTACGTTAAAGAAAAATATCCGCACAAAAAGCGACTTCTCCTTCCATTAAAACTCTTTTTACCTCATATTGGGTATAATCCCTCTTTAAAAATCAAATTTTTAGGATTCTCCGTGAGCCAACAACTAGAAAATATTGAAAAAGTACTTGCTTCGCATAAACTCTCAAGTGAAGATTACACGCATATTAAGCAGATTTTAGGACGTGAACCGAACTTAATAGAGATAGGAATCTTTTCTGCGATGTGGAGTGAACACTGCAGTTACAAATCCTCAAAAGTTCATCTAAGCGGCTTTCCTACAAAAGCTCCATGGGTTATTCAGGGTCCGGGTGAGAATGCGGGCGTGATTGATATCGGCGGTGGATATGCTGCAGTATTTAAGATGGAGTCACACAATCATCCAAGTTTTATAGAGCCTTATCAAGGTGCGGCAACGGGTGTCGGCGGAATTATGCGCGATGTGTTTACAATGGGTGCTCGTCCTGTTGCAAATCTTAACGCTCTTAGATTTGGCAATATCTTAAATGATGATGATATCTCTAAGCACCAACGATATTTAGTTCGCGGTGTAGTTGCAGGAATAGGCGGTTATGGAAACTGCATGGGAGTTCCTACTATAGGCGGAGAGACAAGTTTTGATGAGTGCTATAACGGCAATATTCTAGTAAATGCTTTTACTCTTGGACTTGCAAAAAGTGATGAAATTTTTTACGGAAGAGCTGATGGTATAGGCAATCCCGTTATCTATGTCGGTGCAAAGACAGGTCGTGACGGATTAGGCGGAGCGGTAATGAGCTCTGATAGTTTTACGGAGGAGTCTAAGTCTCTTCGCCCTACCGTTCAAGTGGGTGATCCTTTTACTGAAAAACTTCTTCTTGAGGCTTGTTTAGAGCTTTTTAAAACAGACCATGTTGTCGGCATCCAAGACATGGGAGCAGCGGGTCTTACATCGTCATCTTTTGAGATGGCAGGCAGAAGCGGTAGCGGAATGATTATGCATCTTGACCGTGTTCCGGCTCGTGAAGAGGGGATGACTCCTTATGATTTTATGCTAAGCGAATCTCAAGAGCGTATGCTCCTTTGTGCAAAAAAAGGTAGCGAAGCAGAGATTATTAAAATCTTTGAGAAGTGGGATTTAGATGCTGCGGTAATCGGTGAGGTAACTGCAACCGGCAATATGGAACTTTTCTGGCATGGAGATAAAGTTGCTGAGGTTCCTGTTGATCCTGTGAGCGAGGAAGCTCCTGTATTAAATCGTCCAATGGTGCGTCCTGCATATCTTGATAAAATTGTCGACGTAACTATAAATGATTTTGAGAGAGTGGCAAACCAAGAGGCGTTTGAGAGACTTACAAAATCAATGGAAGTTGTCGATAAATCATGGATATACACTCAGTATGATTCGATGGTACAGACAAACACAATAAAAAAAGGCGGTATGCTTGACGCTTCGGTTGTTCGCGTTAAAGAGAACGGCAAAGCGCTTGCCATGTCGGCTGATTGTAATGTTCGCTACTGTTATATTGACCCAAAAGGCGGAGCTGCTGCCGCTGTTATTGAGAGTGGAAGAAATGTAGCGATGAGTGGGGCTAGACCTTTGGCAATTACCGATTGTCTAAACTACGGTAACCCTGAAAATCCGGAAGTTATGTGGCAGTTTGCTCAAGGATGTCTTGGCATCAAGGAGGCGTGTACAGAGCTAACAACTCCGGTAATCGGCGGAAATGTCTCTTTATATAATGAGACAAACGGAGTCTCTGTTTTTCCAACGCCATCAATTGCAACAGTCGGTGTCAATGATGATCAAAACAGAGTTTTAATGTCAAGTTTTCAAGAAGAGGGCAACACTCTTTATTTGGTCGGTGAGAACAAAAATGAATTTGGCGGATCACTCTACATGAAAGAGATATGTGGAGTTGTTGCGGGCAAGCTTCCTGAGATTGATTATAAAAAAGAGCTTGCTCTTTGGGAGCTAGTTATTGAGGCTAACAAAAAAGGCATCTTAGAGTGTGCAAAAGATGCAAGCAGCGGCGGTGTTGCTATCGCTTTGGCTAAAATGGCGGCTGTAAGCGGGCTTGGATGTAGCGTTAAAATGGCTGTAAATGATGAGCGTGATATATTTTCTGAGAGCATGAGTCGTGCTATTATAGAGGTTAAGCAAGAAAACTCTGCATCTTTTGAGTCGATGGCAGGAGTCTTAGCGTGTCAAAAAATCGGAACTGTAGGCGGAGACAAGATCAAAATCAACAATGTTGAGATGAGCATGAAAGAGCTTCAAGATAACTACTTCAATACATTTAAAAGAGTTATTGAGAGTATTTAATCTATATTTAGTTTTAAAACTCTTGCATCCTAAAAACTTCATAAGCCACCTCTTCATAGGGGTGCGTCTCTTTTAAAACCCTAATTGCTTCTTCTATAAGTTCATCACTGCAAATCATCTCAACTTTATACTCTTGTACATACTCTAGTTTATCAAGAGAGCCGATATGCGGATTTGCGCTGCTTATAGGTTTAAATTGTCCGACTCCTAGAGTCTCAAAACTGCAACACTCATAATTCTCATATTTTCCTACTCCTACTCTAAAGAGAGCCTTTTTAACTCGCTCTTTATCATCAGATGGAACAAAAAAATTTAGTTTATACATCTAGAGCCTCTTTAAATAGTTTAAAAGTTCGCTATCTAGGCGATATTTTGTATTTGCAACTTCATCTATGCTTTTGTACTCAAAGCCGCTTTTTGTGTAACATATCACACTCTTTGTTTTATCGCTAAGGAGCCCGTCAATCGCATAATTTACAAATTTGTAAGCCATGAGCCTGTCGTAAGTTGTAGGATTTCCGCCTCTTTGCGTATGCCCTAAGACAGCAACTCTTGACTCAACTCCAATATTTTCTTCAAACCAAGAGGCAATCTCTTGCGAGCTCTCTTTTATCCCCTCTGAGACTACTGCTATAAAATATCTTCTGCCGTTTTGCATCTGTTTTTTAAAATCTTTTTCATGCTCACTTAGATTATGCTCGGCTTCTGGGATAAGGCATAGTTCAGCACCACACGTAAGAGCTGAAACAAGAGCCAAATAGCCGCAATTTCTCCCCATAGTCTCTATAACAAAAGCTCTTGAGAAGGATGACGCGGTATCTCTTATGTTGTCAATTGAGTCTTTGATGACATTTAGTGCAGTATCAACACCTAAGCAGTACTCGGTGCCGCTGATATCGTTGTCTATAGTAGAGGGTACACCGCAGAATTTTACGCCGTGCTCTTTATAAAAAATATCCATACCTTTAAATGAGCCATCTCCTCCTAAGACAATCAGCATATCAATATTTAAAGCGTCAAGGTTTTTTTTAGCAATATCTCTGAACTCTTTGAGTGTAAATCTTTTGCTTCTAGCTGAGCCAATCATAGTTCCGCCACGATTTATAATTCCTGAAACATGTTTATGAGAAACTTTATCTATCTTGTTATCTATCAGCCCCTCAAATCCGTCATATACAAAATATGGAGTTAAACCGTTTTGCAACGAGTACTCGACAAAATGCTTTAGTGCAGGATTCATACCGCTTACATCTCCGCCTGAACATAAAATTGCTATATTTTTCATTCTTTTTTCTCTAGTTTGATTTTATTAAGTTTACCATCTTCTAATCTCTAATTAGATAATATTTTATAATTTATTTTTTAATGTAGATAGTAAGGTTTTATATGAGAAGAGCATTAGTAAGTGTTAGCGATAAGAGTGGCGTGGTGGATTTTTGTAAATCATTGGTTAAAAACGGATATGAAATAATATCTACCGGCGGAACATACAAGATGCTTGTTGATAGCGGTGTAGGCGCTATAGAGATAGATGAAGTAACAAAATTTCCGGAGTGTTTTGAGGGTCGTGTTAAGACTCTAAATCCATTTGTTCACGGTGGAATCCTTCACAGACGCGATAAGCAATCACATCTAGATCAAGCAAAAGAGCTTGGCGTTGAAGCTATTGATTTAGTTTGTGTAAACCTCTACCCTTTTAAGGAGACAATCCAAAAAACAGACGATTTTGAAGAGATTATAGAAAATATTGATATAGGCGGACCTGCCATGGTTCGCTCAGCCGCTAAAAATTTTGATAGTGTCATGATTATTACTGATGTAGATGATTATGCAAAAGTGATAGATGCGATAGAGAATGAGAAAAATACATTAGAGTTTCGTCGCTCTCTCATGATAAGAGCTTATGAGCATACTGCAGCGTATGACTCCATGATAGCAAACTATATGAATGAACGATTTAACGGCGGTTTTGGAGCAAAACAGTTTATAGTCGGAGAAAAAGTGATGGATACTCGCTACGGCGAAAATCCTCATCAAAAAGGTGCTTTGTATGAGTTTGACAAGCACTACTCAGAGAACTTCAAAACCTTAAAAGGCGAAGCGAGCTTTAATAACCTAAACGACTTAAGCGGCGCGGTTAAAATAGCTTCTGCTTTTGGAGATGATAACGCTGTTTGTATCACAAAGCATGGAAATCCATGTGGTTTTGCAATCCGCGACAACCTTTTAGATGCTTACGTAGAGGCCCTAAAATGCGACCCTGTTTCTGCATTTGGCGGAGTCGTTGCAGTTAATGGTGTTGTTACAAAAGAGTTGGCACTTAAGATGAATGAAATTTTCTTAGAAGTTATTATTGCGGGACGTATAACTCCTGAGGCGCAGGAAGTATTTGCTTCTAAAAAGCGCATTAAACTCTTTGAAATGCAAAGTGATAAGCTAATCTTAGCTAATGACACTAAAGATTTTAAACATATTGACGGCGGTTTTGTTTATCAAGATGCTGATAGAGTGGGCGAAGATGAAGTAAAAAATGCAAAGCTGATGAGCCAAAGAGAAGCAACTTTGGGCGAGAAAAAAGATATGGAGATAGCTTACAAAGTGGCATCTCTTACAAAATCAAACTGCGTTGTATATGTTAAAAACTCTGCTATGGTAGCAGTTGGAATGGGCATGACAAGCCGTGTTGATGCCTCGCAGTGTGCCTTGAAAAAGGCAAAAGAGATGGGGCTTGATGTAGAGGGTGCAGCACTTGCAAGCGAAGCTTTCTTCCCGTTTCGTGATAGCATTGATGCAGCGGCAGCAGCAGGTGTCAAGAGCGTAATAGAGCCGGGAGGAAGTATCCGTGATGATGAGATTATAGAGGCTGCAAATGAGTTTGGCATGAGCTTGTACTTCTCTGAAGTTCGCCATTTTCTGCACTAAATATATCTCTAAGTCAAGCATTTTGTTTGCTAGCAAGCAAAATGCACTTTTATAGTACACACTCTTTGATTAAAGATAGAGTAGTGAAGCTTAAAAAATTATCATAAGAGTTGATTGACATCCACTCAACTCTTATGATATAATTTTACTTAAGATAAGCAATAATATAAATTTTAGGAACAGAATAATGAGTAAATCTTTATACGAAACATTAGAGATCTCTGAAGGTGCAAGTGAAGCAGAGATAAAAAAGGCGTACAGAAAATTAGCAAGAAAGTATCATCCTGA